>Ga0114966_10000006_pt1 | contig 206319 bp, 253 predicted proteins | sample M_130207_XF_Meta_FD_87029 | JGI IMG/M metagenome (GOLD analysis project Ga0114966, IMG submission 87029) | Freshwater microbial communities from Lake Montjoie, Canada to study carbon cycling - M_130207_XF_MetaG | ecosystem: Environmental > Aquatic > Freshwater > Lake | place: Lake Montjoie...
CGCTGTATAGAAACACCGGTCGCTCCTCCGTTCAGAGTGACGCTGGATCCGCTGATGAAGATCTTTTGTCCAGCGGGAACTCCCAGGACAAGGTCTCTTGATGATGCTGCAATGATCTTTGCTGCATTTGTTGATACAGTTGTTAGAGGGGTATAAGATCCCGACGTGACGTTGAGGTAGCTCGATGGACTACCTGCAACGTCGTTACTGAAATCAACTCCGCTGGGTGTTCCCGAGTTTGATGACCTTATGTCGATGCAAGATCCGCTCACGGTAACCTGCGTACCCGCCCCCGCCGCGGCAGCGAGAACAAGGCTCTTACCCGACGATGCTTGCAGCGTGGCTTGCTGGAGCGGTCCGCTGGCATCAGAGACGAATGTCGCGAATGATGTTCCACTGCTCTGGAATGCAAGTCCGCTCGAGCCCGCTGATATGTTGAGAGCCGCGGCGGTTGACGTGATGTCACCACCATTGACCGCAAGGTCCCCGCTTAGCAGTGCATTCGAACCCGTGATATTTCCGGTGACTCGAAGGTCACTGGAGCCACTGATCACGCCGTTGACGAAGAACCTCACACCGGATGGGAGCGTGGGAAAGCTACCAGGCGGTGAGTCGGATATGATCAACGATCCCGTGACCGCCGTCGTCGAGGTGCCGTTGCTTCCTGATATTGTACCGATGAGTGCCATGTTCAGCCGTCCTACGGGCTAAATATCGGCTTCGCGGCGCTTCGAGGGCCTATCACCGCATCATTAATCGACGATCGCTTCGAGGTACTCGATTCGTATCGTGGTGCGATGACCATCGATGATGACAAGGCACTCCTCGGGATCATCGGGAGGAAAGAGATCATCGGGGTACTCTGGAACGAACCTCGTGTAGGTTGGGTCGATCGCCCCCAGAACCAGCACGATCTTGCCCTCCTCCTTCCACCCGTAACCGGAATCCTTCACGCGTAGGAGATCACCCACACGGACGGGCTGGGAGCAGCCGTACTTCGGCTCATCGACCCAGAAGAGGGGCTCAGCCCTGTCCATTCATCCGCTCGTAGGCTGCGAGCACCTTGGGATCGACATCGGCAGCGTCCCTGAACCGGCAGAAGACCGGGAAACGCATCTTGCCGTCGGGGGTGAACGGGGGCTGGTGCTCGCACTCAGCGATCCGACCGATGTAGGTGTCAGGGCCGTTGCTGAAGATCCTGTCCTTCAGATCATCGCAGTAGCCCCCGCCGACCCGGGTTGTGACACCGTTGGGGGTCAGGATCACAAACCCACCAAACTGCCCAGCCCGCTTCGTGGACTCCTTTGCCTCGTACCAACCGACGATGACTGCCTCTTCTGTCGCGACAGGCTTGAGCTTCAGGATCGCGTCGGAACGCTTCCACCGGTAGGGAGCTGCAGTATCCTTCAGCATCACCCCCTCGTATCCCTCATCGAGACACCCACTGTAGAACTCACGAAGCTCAGTCTCATTAGCGCAGGTCTTCGACTTGACGTAGCGGAACGGACCTGCTGCAACAGCAGGACCTGCACCGATCGCCGCCACCAAATTCTGGAGACGCTCTTCATAGGTGAGCTTTGAAGCCTGCGCTTGCCACTCTGCGAATGGAACGCAGTCGAAGACGTGGTAGCGCATGTCTCCGTCATCTTTCTTCGTCTTTGACGACATCATGACTGACGCAGAGTCCTCCCAGGAGGCAGCCATCGCCTCACCGTCGAGGACGATGTTGTCAGCCGGAAGCGCCTCGATCGCCGCCTTGATCCTGGGCAGGGTCTCAAGGGGCGTGCCGCTCCGGGTGAACATGGTCACCTCACCGTTATGCTTCACGGCGATGCATCGGAGCCCGTCGAGCTTCGCCTCGACCCGGACGGGATACTTGATCGGATCGGTGATCGTGAAGTCGCCGTTGACGCCCTTCGTGGTCAGCGTGTCCGCGAGCGCCACCGCGAAGGGGACCACCGAGCCGGGCCAGATCTTGTTGATCGTTGTCGCCGAGACGCCGCACCGGAGGTTGCGCCACAGGAGACGCTCGGCCCATTTCTTGCCCAGATCATCGAAAGCAGAGATGGAGCCCTCGACAGCTCCACGTGCTTTGGAACCCGTCATCTTCCTGTCGTTGAGGAGGTCCAGGAGGTCCATGAAAGCGTTGAGCATCACGTCCCCGTGACCGTGCGATCCGAAGAAATCGACCTTGTCGTACTTGATCACGCCCCAGTTCTTCCAGGGATCGGCCGCCATGACGAGGACCCGCCGCAGGGTCTCATTGTCCTTGTGTTCCCGGAGGAGAGCCTCCTTGAAGAGTCGGCTGTTGTCGGATTCAAGCGCTTCCAGGATCTCGATGGTATTCATATGGTTTGCTCCTTCCAGATTATACTACCACACATCACCTTTTGTTGCATGGTTCGAATTCCCACCTGAGCATCTTGTAGAGCTGGTCATTTATCAGGACGATCCAGACGTCGTCCTGCGGTCGATCATGGTCGATCTCGTGGAGCTCAATCAGGACTCCATAGAGGATCCCGTCCGATGGTGACTCACGAAGCATGAACGACTCGAGGACGTCCTCGTTCTGAATCACGACGAGATCGCCCGGATTCATATCTCCTCTTGGCTCTCGACCCTCACGAGATCGTAGTCGTCCCACATGGATTCAATCTTCGAACCCCATATGACGTCGAGAAACCCGTTGTTGTCACGATCGAGAACGAGACCCAGATCAACCCATTTCCAGTCAGGGCGACTGATGTGGTACTTTCGACGTACGAGATCACCTGGGCTTATCCTACTCGACATCTTCTTCCATGATATCAACGTCATTCACGCTGACGTAGTGTCTCTTACCACCGTGAAGCAGGACGAGGATCTCATCGTAGCGTTCCCCCTCTCCTTCACCGAGCATCATGGCATTGAGGGATCGATTTATAACAAGGGCGATCACCCCAACCGGCAGGTCGGGCGACCCGTACTTGACGTGGACGAGGCTGCCATCTTTGATTCCCTTAAAGTTACCGATCACGACGCGCTTATCCATCATTGAGCACCTTCAGACACGGGTGACTTGTGTTCGTTGTCCCTCCGTCTCCCCACAGGATGAGAGCTTCTGGGTAGAGCTTGGGTTCTTTCTTGTCAAAGCGTGCCCAATCCGCGAGCACCCAACGGGTCATAAGGACAAGTCCCGTGTGCTTGTCCTTCCACATGGGGGTGTACCACCCATCCTTCAACTTTGCGTCCGGGTGCTCCACCCATCCGACGAGATCGCCGGGTCTGAGGGCGGGTTCGCATGATCTCTGGAAATCCGGCGGGGGCGCGTCGATGGGCCACGCGGTCCTGTACAAGATCTGACGCCAGTCCTCGCGTTGCTCGTATGATTCAAGGTCGGGTACTTCGGTCCGCTGCATGATGGAATATTACCACGCCCGTGGGCTGATTGCACGAGTCTAGATTATCCATCCTGCTAGGATGAGCTTCCCGCCCTCGTCAAGGAAGCGCGGGTAAGAAAGGCGACCCTCACTGAGCATCTCCCTGACAAGAGACCTGATTCTACGTTCGTTCATCCCAAGCGCCGCGTACATGCGGTCTCCCGTTTCACGGCTTCCGTACCTCTCGACAAAGTCTCCGACAGTTGTCCGAGAGATGGGACGACCGGGCTGGAGGACCCGCATCTCCCATTCGGTCGGATCACCACGTCCAGGAACCCAGTTTGGAATCCCACGTTTCTTGTAGTGTATGAGGGCCCCCGCGGTGAAACCAGCCATCGTCTCGAACTGAGCGTCGCGGTCGATCGATCGACCCCTGTGGTCGCTTCGCTCCCCGCTCCAGAGCATCTCGAACGGATTGCTGACCTTCACGTAGCCGAGTTGGTTGACAGCAAAATTGGAAGGATAATCCTCATCGAGGGGAACACCGGGAAAGTAAGCCGAGAGATCATCATGCATCATCTCGTCCGGAACACCCTCGAATTCTCCCGCGGGCGCTATCCACGCTGCCGACTGAGCGCGACGAAATGTTTCGGATGGAATGCTAAGCATCAGTAATCAGACTCCCTTATTACGTTTCGACCATATCCCCTCGAGGATCCTAAGAATCTCGTATGAGAAGTTGCCGAACATTACGTCCTAACTATGCTGCTCAACGAGCGAGTTCCTGTCGTCGCCACTTTCCGTGACCCTCATCGCAGAGGCAGATATTTTCGAATCCAACGACGGGAGTAATGGACCGTGCAGGGGCGCAGGCAGCATCGCAAGCCTGCTGCTGCTTTAGATTTGATCCCAAATTAGCGAAGATGAAGACCGATGCCACGATCAGGAGGATCGTCGCGAAAATATCATACCTGTCCATCGATCACCTCAAATTCATTCTCGAACATCAGATGCTTCTCATCACGCCACAGGACCCGCCAAGAGCCGTGTGCTCCTGGATGCAGGCGTCGAGGGGTGGCCACCCGTTCAACGAGAACGCCGGGCGGGCAGTCGATGGGGCAGGGGTGATGAAGCTTGAGATACTGCTCATTCGGCTTCACCAGGAGTCCGGGTCGAAGAGTCATACGATCACCTCACGAAGTCCGATGGCTGCCGTCAGGTTGTCGATGGGAACATCCGCTAGCCGGCCCCGGATCGTCCCACCCATCCTCCGGACGCCGAAGATGACACCCGACATCCGGAGGTCCTTCACCTGCAGGGCGAAGTCCTTCTGGTTCTCGATCCCACGATTCGCCTCCCAGGCAGCCTCGAGCTCGGAGACGAGCGCCTCGAACTTGCCACGGATCTCGTCGAACTGCGGACCGTACTCCGGGAAGTAGGAGAGGAACTCGCCCTCCTCGCCGGTCCGGATGAGCTCGAGGAGGCGCTTCTTGGAGTTGCCCTCCTTCAGGTGGTGGATGGCGAGGTAGCCTGGGTGCTTCACCTTCGCCCGGATCACCCGACCGTCGGGGAGGAACTGGGCCACCACGTAGCCCTCCATCTCGAGAGCCGGGAGCTCCTTGAAGGTCGATTCGATGTCGTCGATGTTCCCGAGGTCGTAGGACTTGCAGACCTCCAGCCCATCGTCTTCCCATTCCTCAGGCTCGACCTCCCGCCCATTATCGTTGACACGGGCACCAAGGAGGACGATTCGTTCTTCGGGCTGGGAACAGACGACCCGGTTGTGAAGGGTGCAGAGCTCGAAGCAGAAGGTGAACTGTTCCTCGGTGACTGGAGGAACGAAGAGCCCCTTACCGTTCCAGACCCGCCAGAAGAGCTCGGCGAAGGTGAACGGGTTGTCGCCGACCAGACCACCGGCGTCCGGGGATCCCTTGGTGGAGACGTGCCACTCGTCGCGGTAGAACCACATGTTGAGGAGGGAACCGTCCTCCTTCTTGAAGACGACCGAGCTCCCGATGTCCGGGACCGGAGCACCCTGCTCGACGCCCTCGCCCCAGTTGAGGAACCGGTCGAAGGGACGGCAGACGTGGTCCCAGTTGAAGTCCTCGTCGAGGATGTGACCGCGCGCTGAGCGGACGATCGGGTCGAGCTTCGGTGACTCGATCTGGTCGTAGACGAAGAGGACGAGGTTCGGGAACCGGGGGTGGCGCTTCGACTTGATGCCGAGCCGAGCCTCCAGGTCCTGAAGGTTCCAGCCCGACCGAAGCGCGGCCTGCAGTGGTGATTCGTTGAGATAGCTCATTTGCTGCTCCTCCAATCATAATACCACGGCCTACCCGGGTTTGCACCGTTTACCAGATCCCGTCCTCCAGATCCCATTCCTCAACCAGCTCCTCGTTCACCTCGTGCCGCCACTGGCAGACCCTGCAGAGTGAATCGATCCGGCATTCATATGTGCCCTCACCCGGACGCGAGACGAGGCAGGGTGCCCCCTGGATGGCACTCTTGAGGTGCTCCACGAGCTCACGCAGATCCTCGATCTCCTTGGGTCCCCATTCGAGTCGAATCCCAGCGTGCGCGCTCACTCGTCGTCCCGCTCGAGCCAGGCATGGTACTCCTTCAGCGTGAGGGTCGCGGAGTTCTTCCCCTTGAAGAGCTTTCGCGGGTTCTGGCACAGCCAACAGTTGCAGCCGAACCGCGACTCCACGAATCGACCCGCACGCTTCTCCAGACCCTCCTCACCGTACCCTAGCTTCCGAAGGATCACCTTCGCGCGGGTCTTCTTGGACTCGGTCTTGCTTCTCCGGTATGCCTTGCCTCTTCCCATCACCAATCTCCCTCTGGGTTTCCATCAACGATGTGGGCCCGGACGCGGCGACCCTTCTTGTTGTAGAGGATCACGCGCTCCTGGAGCATTCGAACCTCCCACTCGTCCTTGCTGAGCTTCTTCAGGCTGAAGGGCCCGTAGCCATCGATCCCGATGAACTCTTCCTTCCCATAGTGAACGTTGGTGTGCTCACTCTTGGTGTTCGCCTTCATCGCAGAGATGATATCACCCAGCTGTCCCACCTCGTCCCGAAGGTCATCGTTCTCGTCCTTCAGGACACGGATGTCCTCACAGAGGGTATTGAGCTCATATCGGGCATCATCCCGTTCAGCCACCACCTTCTCCGCGTAGACTGGCCCAACGAAACCGGGACCACGCTCGGTCTCAGGTGGGACAAGCTTCCGAAGACGATCATTCTCTTCGTCGAGGTCCATTCCGGCCTGATGCGCCTCGTAGCACTCCTTCCGAAGACTATCGATCTCATCGAGGAGGACCCTTACCTGCTCATTGTTGAGCAGTGTCCCACCGGCATTGATGTGCTCACGGATAGACTCCTCGGTCAACCAGTCTCGTTCAATTCTCTGACTCATGGGTTCTCCTTCCTACAAACCATACAGTCCGCGGTTCTCGTTTACAAACAGGCGATACTTCTCAAGAGTGGGATGCGACCCATCCCTGTCGCTCGGGTGACGTGTCGCATCAATCATCTTAACGTGCCGTTCGAGTACATTCCAGAGCTCGATGATCGCCTTGTCACGATCCTGGATGTCCTCATCTCGAATGTCAGCCAGGTCGATCTGTCCCCAGTTTCTCATGTGTTCTCCTTGTCTCTATCGTAATCATCAGTGGTATCGTTTACAAGGTTGACTTCGCGAGGTTTGAACCATGCGATACCGACCGGTGTCTGGACTCTCAACGGGTTCGGGTAGGCCCCAACTTCGATGATAAGACCGATCTGTTCCCAGTATTTCTCGGCATAATCCTTGTCGTATTCCGGCGTGCAGATCCTGACGAGGTCACCGGCTTTCATCGATCACCTCCAGATTCTCCTCCGCCCATGGTTGCATCTCACCATCGATCAGGACCCACCAGTCGCACCAACTGTTGATGGGATGGCCGTCCTCGAGTGTGACGGGTTCGACGATCACTCCGGTGTGACCGAGGATATCGTCAGGGAGTTTCTCATCGTCTGAGTGGACAATCCTGACCAGATCACCGGGCTTCATTGATGGGTCTCGAGCTATCGTGGAGAATGTTATACGACCAGCTGGCGCTCAGTTTGCCATTCACCAGGATGGACATGTGATGAGGCGACCACCAAGGTAGGACGAGAAAGATAAGTCCGTTGAACTCCTTCTCGTTTGCGAAGAAAGCGTCATCGTGGAAGCGACGGAGATCACCGGGCTTCATGGATCACCTCGAGGAACCCCTTCCAGATGTTGCTGATTCCTCTATCTCCCTCATTTAGAACGCGCCAGAATTGGTCTTTTGGTTGAAGGTTCCTGGCATGCGGAGGAATCTCGATGAGAAGGCAGATCTTGCCGTGAAGGTGGGCCCAGCTCGCATCTGTGTTGTTGATACGCGCAAGATCACCGGGCTTCATCGATCACCTCAAGCAAGTCACTGTCGCAAGTGTAAACCCTGGAGTTGAGCAGGTAGTCGACGAGAGTCAGATCCATACCGGGTAATCCAGGAAGCTCACCCTTTCTCACGTCAAGGACGAGGACGTAGATGTCTTCTTGCGCGGGGTGCAGGCCCGCCGCGGTCAAGTGCCGCTTCATAAATTTGGCTAGATCACCGGCTTTCATCGATCAGCTCGAGGTCGCTCTCCAGCATGACCCACCCAGGGTTCCCATTGACCAAGAGTCTGAAGAGCGGCTCATCCATCTGGTGGCCGACCTCTTCGATGATCACGCCGACGAGACCCTCATAGCGATCTGGTTCATCGTCCAGGGCTGGAATGATGTGGACGAGGTCACCCGGCTTCATCGATATTCACCGAGAAGATCGGTTGGACCCAGAGGGCATTACCGTTGACAAGGAAGCGGGCTTTTCCGTCTGGAATTCGTGCAGGCTCCAGGAACATTGCGACTGAACCGTCGGGAATGAAGACATGATCGTCTGAGTCGGTGTGTGGCTCGGCATCTAACCAACCGTAGATTCCAGCGAGACTGACGTGCTTGCTCCTGATCCTGACGAGGTCACCGGGTTTCATGATGCTATTGTTCCTCATGGTCCTATTGTACCATACCCTCGCCCCTGTTGCGCGGGATCACTCGACCCCACCATGTTCTACTGCCCATCGAGGGTTGAATTTGTGCTCTTCGCTCTCATGACACAGCATAAAATCCAATCTGCCGCCAAAATTTGCCAAGATGGAACCGTCAGGTTTAAACTTCAAGTCTACTTCATCGAGTGCTTTATCAAAGCGATCTATGTGAAAGATGATATCGAAGGCTGACTCTTTTTCAATTCTGACGCGAAGGGCATCGATTGAGGAATAAGAGTGATAGAAAGCTACGTCTTTGATCAGTTCACTTGAAACTACGCAGTTGTATGATTCATTCATCGTTGTCTGTCTCCTTGTTGAATCCTGCCAGTCTGGCAATCTCACGCCATCCTGGACGACCGTTGGTGTCAATGATGTTCTGGGTCATTCAGTCCTCCCATCATTCATCCTCTTCAGGATATTCTCCCTCTTCTTCTTGAGGGACCGGATGTTCGCACGGTAGATCTTCACATTGTTGAGAACGACCTCCAGGAAACGCTCCTCTTCCCGAAGATCGGCCTCACAGACCTGCAGAGCCGTCTTCAGCTGCCAGTCGTCCATGGGCATCAGGTCATCTCACTGAGGAGTTTCAGGATCTTCTGGTCTTCCACATGTTGAATCTCTTCCTTCATCGCTGACATGATCGCCTCCATGTTACTAGGGGGAGGCTTTGCCGTTCCGGTCCTGAAGATCCTGCCTGCCCTCTGGGTGATCAGGATCCCATCGACCAGCACCTCCCAGATCTCGATGTGGTCCAGGTGGTCTGGGATTCGACTGATCGCGATGGTGGGCTTTGGATGGACATCGAGTGTCCGCCAGATCTCGTAGAGACCGCCGGGCTCGATGTCCATGTGATAACCACGATCGGTGTGGTCAATCGACCAAGTTGCTTTGAGCTTCGGCATTATCGACCCATCGCACTGACAAGTCGAAAGTCTCGCTCATCTTCATACTCACACTCGTGATCCTCTTTCGGAGCCAGGCCCTCGAGGCAAACCACGGCGCACCCGCATGTGTCGTTCAGCCAGAGGACTCGGTTGAAATCGTGGACGAGGTTCTCTCGTTTTAGCCACTTGGAAAACAGAGGATCGGTCTCAGGAATCTTATCCCAGCTCATTCCACACTCCCAATCTTCTTGGTGATCTGATGGTAACCGACGTAGTAGGTCATTCTGTTGATGGAGTCCTTGATGGCGTACTGGATGGGCTCGAAATCGTTTCCGTCCTCGTCCTGAAAGATGCCTGCTCTCTGTCGTTCCTTGATGACCCCCTCGATCTCGAATCGGACATGATCGCCGGGCTTCAGGTCCTGTCGGGGATCGCGTGGTCGAGGCGGAAGATGCTCGTAGGTCTCATTCATGACTCGAGTGAACTCATCCTCCTCGACCAGTCGTTGGGTTTGACAGTCACAGCGCTTCATTCCGCGGGTACCTGGGCCATATGAGATGAGACCGGTGTCACCACACTTGGGACAGTTGGGTGCCCCGCGCATTCCTGCCGTGTCCTTGTCAAACTTCTTGCGGAGCTCCTGTCCCTCATCGACGAGATCCTTGAAGCTCTTCGCGTCATCAAGGGCATTGTCACGGAGGTTCAACTGGCCAACTGTGTACCGAAGACGATGCTCATCAAGCGTTCTCAATGTCACCCGGAGGAGCGCGCCGTGCGAGACGTCCATCTCATCAGCATAGTGCAGAAGGAGTTTCTTGATGTGCTTCTTCATCGAATGATCATGGACATCGATGACCACGCCTACATCGTTTGATGTGTTCACCTTGACAAACTCCAGGGCCTTGATCACCATCGCCGTGGTCCGGCCTGTCCGTCGCTGGTAGTTGCACTCGGAGTGACCGCATTCCTTGTTGTCCTCGATTCGAATCCTGGAGAACTCAGCAGCTGGGAGGAATGGATTGCCTTCGGGTGTCTTGATGGCTCGGGTTGGATTGCAGCGCTTGCATTCCGTGTTGCCATGGAGGCATTTCTTGGGACCCTCATCATCGTCCATCAGGTCATCGAAGATCCGATCGAGTGCCTTGGCGTTCCTGATGTCCCGAGCCTTCAGTTCATCGCAGGTGCACATTGCCCATCCGTTCTGTCCGTGTGGGCAGTCCTTGTGGTGACCAGGGAGCGGAAGCTTTCGACCCATGTGATCGATGACGCCATCGGCCTCAAGATCCGAGAGCTTCGCCTGCAGCGTGTGGGTGTGGAGCTCAGAGGCGCGGAGCTGAAGAGAGAGTCGACCGATCTCGGCAAGGAGGTCTTTTTCACGGTCCTGGGCCTGAATGCGATCAATGATGGGTAGCGGGATTTCCTTACAGGGATTGGTCATGTTTCCAAACTTGGGCATTGGGTGGAGGTTGCAGTTGAGGTTGGGACCTGCGACACCGCAGTTTGGACAGGGATTGGTCATGTTTGCTCCTCTTATATTCTAGCTTGTTGGTTGATCATTTACAAGAAGTTCTATGTCTTGCTCAGCCACCCAGATCCAAGCGGGCTGCCCGTCGATCAGGAGGTGTGCAGCGTCGGGGCGTATGGTGGTGTCGAGGTCGTTGCATTCGGCGCAGGCGGTCATGGCGGCTTCGCGGCCAGCGGCAGTGGCATCCAGGATGAGACAGATCCGACCCGGAGCGTTGTCCCAGCCTCGACCTCCATACCAGAAGAGCTGGGTCTTCAGGCGGATGAGTCCGCCCTTGTGGGACTGGAGCTTATCGAGGAAGGTCATCGGATCACTCGTAACTCGACAGGTTGCCTTCCCACTTCTTCTCTGTCACGTCCGAAGGATCGATGCCGAACCTGTTCTCCAGTGACTTCATTGCGTCAGCCCGCTTGGGATGGCGAATCTCATCCGTGTGAATGACCAGCTTCCCGTCAGTCCAGGTGTGCCACCAGACCCGCCAGTGCCACTTCGATCCGGGTGGGTCGATGTTCTTCATCGATGTGATGTAGCCCATGGGGCCGCGGGTGACCACCACCTTGGCCCCCTCAACCGGCTCATCTGGGTTTCGGGTGATCCAGCCGATCCCACCGGATGGGAATCCTCGGGGTCCGGAGAGGTCGAATCGGTTTATTCCGTAGTGCTGTTCCCAGGTGTGTGTCATACTCCGATCTCCCTCTCTTCTTTCATCTTGAGCATCCGCCAGGCGTATTCGAAGCAGTCACGTGCGAGCCACACCGGGATGAACCCGTCCTCCAGCTCCTTGATGATCTTCGTCTGGCTCTTCTCGGACTGGATGGCGCTCCAGAGAGTGCCAATCTTTTGGGCTTTACGAGTGATCTTCATGTTTACTCCTCGCCAGTGATGATCTTGATGTCTTCGAGTGGAATGCCCTTCACCTTGCTGAGGTATTCCTTGGCGTCATCGAGACTGTAGAACATTGCTCGGGCAAGCTCGCCGTCCTCGTCCTTGGTGACGATCCAGAAGACGTCTTCCTCGCAGTGGTAGACATCAGTTGGGCTGACTTCGATGTATGGGATGCTCATGTTGTCTCGCTCCTTATGCACTAATCATACCACATCACCCGCCCGTTTGCATGGGACTCGACCAGCGCTCGAGCATGCTCTCGCTGAGATGGCAGCGCCAATCCCCGATGAGAGCACCCCAGTACGGCTCCTCGGGCACCCAGCGATCACCCTCAAGATTGAGGAGGAGGACGAGCTTCCCTGAGAACATGTCAGTCCCCAGATGCTCGTCATCTGTGTCGAAGCGTCGGAGGTCACCGGGGTTTCATTCGACAGGCTCCAGCCCGGACTCATAGACCCAGCCCTGTATGCCATCGACGAGGACACGGATCTTGCGCTCACCACGTAGGTGAGCCACCTCGTGAAGGCCGAGGACGATCGCAGGGGTCCCTTCCGGGTACGGTTGTGACATTGCGTAGCCCGTCGAGAGATTGACAACATAAGTCCCCTCAGGATCGGAGATCTGCATGAGATCACCCGGTTTCACTGATCACCTCCGAGTTGTCCTCGACGTACCTGTGAGAGACGTCAAACTTTCCATCAGGGCCCATGCTGCTGCAACCGCGGGAGTCGATGCTGATAACAACGAAGGGTGCCGCACGCCCGTCCTTCCAGCGACGGAGCTCTCCGACCCGGACCGGGATGAACGCCCAGTCGTTTGCTGAGAGGGTGTAGATCTGGTCCCCGACGATCGCTCTCGGACGCAAGTTGTACCACTTGTCCCTTCTGACGCTGACAACCTCGGCGCATGTGTTTAGAGGCAGGGTCTCGAAGTTCTTGTACGAGACCCTGTTCTTCCAGGCCTGCGAGCCCCGGTGCAGGGCGACGGCGGTGTATCCTTTCTTGATCATGATACCATCATACCCTATAGCGGGTCGGGTTGCACGGGTTCGAGCTCGTCCCCAAAATAGTACATGCACTTCCCGTCCAGCGTCATCACGTAGAAAGCGCACCCGGGAAGATCCTCATGTGGGTGTGCCAGGATGAGACCGAGACCGAAGTAGAAATTGTCAGCCGTCACGTGAACGAGATCACCGGGCCTCAGCTGCACGAGAGGTTTTCCAGCTCGTACTCGAAAGCAGCGACACGCTCACCCCCGATCAGGACATCGAAGAGAATGCTTTTGGGACCCAGCGCGCAGCCCTCGGAGACTATCATGCCGATCTTACCCGAGAATTGCTCCCAGTCCTCCATTCTGACGTGATCAGCCTTGATGCGAACGAGATCACCCGGTTTCATTGATCACCCTGGTCCTGTGCTTTCCAATATCGAATACAACCCCGCCCTGCAGGACCCTGATACGAGGTCCGCTGAAATACGATGGTGCCTCGGAGATGTAGATCGCAGGTGTGAGTTTTCCCATGTCATCTCGAAGCCAGATCAGATCACCGGGTTTCATGCTTTCTCCGACCCCTGCCCATCGGGCTCCTGGAGGTTGTAGGGGTGCATGCGACGAAGACCATCGTGGAACAGGACCACGAGGAGGGTGAAGCTGCTGTTCCATTGGTGATCCTCGACCTCGCCGATCACGACTCCGACCTCACCCCGGCCTTGGACACCCTTCTTGATCTGGACAAGATCACCTGGTTTCATCAGACCTCCAGGATGTTGCCGTGGCTCGTCACCGTGCCCATCCGCCCATCGTCGCAGCAGGACCCGTTGCTGAAGACCGTCGGCAGGCCGCCCACCGTCCGGGTGCCTGCGTTCCGGATGTCATCCGTCGAGTGGACGTGACCAAACAGCATGAACCGTGGTGGGGCCTTAGCAACACGCTTCCGGAGGGCGCTGCAGCCCACCAGCTCCACCTTATTGTGGTGGTCGTAGGTGGCATCCAGAACCCCATACGGGGGCCCGTGCGTGATCAGGATGTCAAGTCCCTCCGGAATGTTGTCCCAGATCCGGTTGATCGTCCCACGATCCTTCATGTACGCCCAGTCGCCGTAGCGCGGGCTGAAGGGAGATCCCCAGATCCGGAGCCCGTCGATGACGATCTCCTCGTTGATGAGGAGGTGGATCTTCCGGTGCTCGACGAGCTCACGGGTGATGAGACCCTTCTCGAGGGATGTGTCGTGGTTACCCGGGACGAAGATCTTCGTCGGGATCGGGAGCGTCGCGAACCAGTCGATGAAGGCACGGAGCTCCGACTCGTTGCGGTACGGGTCACGCCAGTTCGAGGCGTCCCCGCTGTGGATGACGCAGTCGACCCCTTCGGGTACGATGAGTTGACCATGCGAACCATGTGTATCAGAGATGTGCCAGACCTTCATTCGCTCTCCTTGACGGGTCGGCACCAAGTGCTGGGGACCGACCATCGTTCATTTTTATGTAGTACCAACCATTCATCACCGTACTTCTCATCGCCCGGACGGCGGGCGGTGACCTCCAGAAAGAGCCCGATCTTGGCCCTCTCCCAGTTGGGATGTTCACCGATCTCTTCCATTAGATTCGGCCGTGCAAACATGATGAGATCACCCGGCTTCATTCCGTCTCCTTACTCCTGAATCATACCAGGTTCAGTCCCGTCTTGCACAGGTTGCAGGGCGAGATCCGTCAGGGACAGAACACCGTCCTCCGGAGTGAGGACCTCGTACACCACACCCTGACCAGTGATACTAAGGTTCTCGAGTCTGGTACCGATGACGAGCCCGATGATGGAGGGGCGTGTGCCTATGTAGAACCTGACGAGATCTCCGGGTTTCACCGCTCACTCCTTTCCTACGATCTCACTTTCGTTCTCTATGTCATCAGCGAAGAACCACCTCTCCCCACCATTAGAGAGGACCCACCAGATCTTGTCGGTGACTGTTGAGGAGAATGTCATCTGATCGGGACGGACCGTCATGAAGAGCAGGGACTCCGCCGGAGTTCCGACTCCTGCAAGACCGTCGGACTTCCAGCGTCGAAGCTGCCCTGGCTCAATCATCGCTCAACCGCCGCATCGGCTCTCAACGAGGAGCACCTCACCCTCGACCAGGCCGTAGCTCGAGTACTCGATGAATCGCTTCGTCTGAGGGTTCCAGCCGCTGGTGGCGGGTTGAGTGGCGTACCAGAGGTTCTCACCCTTCCACGTCACGTCGAAGATCTGCTGGTCGCAGGGAACCTGCACCGCCATCGAACCGCCGAGGACCTTGGTTCGCTGGTTATCGGTGCAGGAGAGAAGGAGAAGGAGCGCGATCATACGTCGATCCGACCGACGGAGTAGCCCGTCCCCCAGGCATTGTGGTTCCGTTCCTCGGAGATCTGAACGAGGAACTCGACCCCGTCGTCCTCGATCTTGAAGAGGAAGGTTCCCGAGTAAGGGTCGACCTTGAACAGGTGCTCGCTTCTGAGCTGGAGCCAGAACTGACGACCGCTGGGGACATCATCCTCCTCATCAGCCTCGTCAACGGAACGGGCTCGCAAGCTTGCCCTCTTCGCCTCCAGGTTCTTACGACCGAGATCCTCGACCGCTCGGACACTGAGCCCTCCGTAGCGCTCGCTGTTGATCATGATGAGCGGCGAGACGCTGAGACTCGAGTTGTGCGTGACCTTCCACGTGCGCTTGGGATCATCCGGGGTAGCCACGGTGACGATCCACTTGCCCCCAGCGGGGCCCCCGAAAGGCTTCACGTTGAGGACCTCAAGGTTCTCATCGAAATCACCACCGTATCGGTTGAGCTCGTCGACAAGGGTCTGCAGCATGTCGAAGTTGAACTCCTCGCAGGTCCCGCTCACACCGAGGATCTTGTCGAGGTAGCTGCTGTCCTGAAGGACATCACCGCAGTACTCCTCGATGAATTCAGCCGTGAGACCGGTGAAGCTGATCGCGTACCGGAGGCGCCCAGGTCGGTTGTGGAAGAAGTCCCGGACGGAGTACTTGTCGTTGCAGGTGATGATCATCACCTTGTTCCGAGCCGTGAATACACCATCGAAGAGGGTGAGGATCGATTCCTGCGCGTCCTTGTCGTACATCTTCTCGAACTCATCGAAGATGATGACGGCGGGCTGCTCGATGCCCTGGATCGTCCGCATGAAGCGTTCATCCGAGAACGGGGTATTGACGATGATTGTCGGCAGGCCAGAGGTCTTCGCGACGTACTTCGCCAGGAGAGTCTTGCCCGAGCCCTTCGTCCCGCTCAGGAAGACGCCCACCTGCTCGTCCCGGGAACGATTCTGGAAGGTCTCGAGGATCCGATCTCCGTGTCGACGGGTCTTACCGTAGAGCTTCCGCGGAAGGGTGAATGCCTCGCTCTCCTCGAGGAAGTACTCCTTCGTGAGTGGATTCTGGCAGACAGTGTAGTTTCCAACCGGAAGGGCATCCCGGACATCTAGCTGGGCATCGGGGGTGAGGGACCAGCGGTCCTCGTTCTTCAGGTACTTCATGTTTATCTCTTTTTGTTGCGGACGTTACTTTGCTATCTTACGGGAGGTTTCAGGAGTTTGCAATCAGGATCTGCATCGCCTCGGCAATGTGAGCCGCCGGGCCACTCGTGTGCATCATGACGCGGATGCGACCGCCCACGCCACGAGACCAGGTCGGGTCAACGACAGCCGCGAGGCCCAGATGGCTGAGGTGATTGTTCACGGTGCTGACGATGCTAGGAAAGCAAGCCTGCATCGCTGCCTGCTGCTGGGTCGGTTGGGATCCCTTCGGGACCTCAATGTGTAGCTCAGCCGAGATCGTGTTCCCGCGGACGAGGAACTCGTAATGGATCTCGCCCTTGCTCTTCGGGTACTTGCTGACGTTGGTGTACTTGTACGTCGCCCGGGCCGATGGGCTTGCGAAGGTCACCCCGCAACCCAGAGCGTTGAAAGCTGCGATCGCATCAGCGAGGTGCGGACCCTGCGCGACCGATGCGCCAACCTTCGACGGGGTCGCCGGACTGGTCGGGCTTGAGCTCTGTGGGATGACCGTGAAGCCGCCCGCGCCGTCCGTTGTCCGCGGGAACCAGGTGTAGCCGATCGAGAGGCCACGACGCCGGGCGAAGGTGACGATCCGCGAGAGGTCGAGGACCTCCTCGTCGAGAGCAAGGTGAACGTTCACATCGCCCGCCGCCAGACGGGCACGGGCGGTCTCCTCGAGGCTCTCCCGAAGTGCCTCATCACTGCCACACAGACGATCGATCGCCCCGCAGAGCCGGCCACCCGTGGCGTCATCGAGATCGTAGAAGTCGTACTCGGCGAGAGCCGACGCGTAGTCGAGTCCCTGCGCCACGATCTCACGCCGGCTCTCACCGTTCCGGGCGAGCTTCGCCTCGACGACGGTCAGCAGGCCCGATCGGTCGATCAGGAGGACATCGATCTTCAGGCTGCCACCGTTGAGGTGGATCTGCTGGCCCACGACCTCGACATCACCCCGGCTGAACCCAGGGACGATGTCAGGGTTCTGGACGATCATCGACTCGAGCTCAGCCTCGTTCGTGTATCCTGCGGTGACCTGCTGCACTGCGACTCCGTTGGATCCGATGCTGTATACCTGACTCATTCGCGCTCCTTATGATACCAGTATACCACATCCCGTCATGGGTTGCATGAATCGGGATCGGCCGGAATGAGGGTCCAGTTGCTCGTGTTCAGGTATCTCAGCTCTCCCTTCTCATCGATGACGCTGAAGTGCCAGAAGAGGTCGAGGGTCTTTCCGTTTGCCAGATCCGAGTGCGGCGGGTGGAGATCCATGAAGACAGCGAGACCTGTGTCACGCCCCCACTCATCGATAAGGCGCACGAGAGCGCCCTTCTCCGGGGGTCTCACACTATCACATCGCTGACAATCTCGGACGCGTGGACAGCGTGGACAGAGATCTGTCGGATCGATCCGTACTCATTGATGAGCAGCGTGCGATCTGTGATCTCAAGGACGAGGAAGAGGCCATCCTTGAAGGCGCCATCCTTCCAGCGACGGAGCTGACCGAGCTTGATGTTCATGGCCAATCCTACGGCTGGAGGTTCAGCTTTGCACCTTGTGGAGGAAACGAAACGGGATCCCGAGCCTGCGCTCCCCTACGACCACCACGTAATGGACATCGAAGTCCTCGACGCCGTGGTGGTCGAAGGAGACGACCATGCCGAGTGAGCCGGGCGGGAGCTTGACCCTGTTCGCGCGTCTCATTTTCTTCGACTTCATGTCCAGGATGGAGGTGTGATCCCATCCCCACGGCGGCTCGACACCCTCGCAGTCCCAGGGTTCGATCGATACGAGATCGCCGCCCTTCAGCTTGTGCTCAGACATTCTGGAGATCCTCGATATCGCAGCGAACGAAGTAACCAGCAAGCGTCTCACCGACGATCCCTCCACCGGAGAAACGAACCTTGTCACGACCAAATTTGTCGTGGTCACCGGGGTCCCTCTCGACCCCGAGGATCATGAAGACGGTGTCCTTTTTCGTGATCCAACCGCGGACCTCATCGAGGTCGCGCATGAACACGAGATCACCTGGATTCAGCTGCTGATACGATTCGCCTTCCATGGTATCACTATACCATGGAAGGCTAGTGTTTGCACGGGATCAGTACAGGCTACCCTGGTAGAGATCGACGAGCTTATGCGAACGACGTGAGCGGCGAATCGTCGATTCGGAAAGGGCCTCTTCTGAGGAGCTGTCGGAACCCTTTCGTCCCGAGAACTTCGTGACAGTCTCATCGTCGACGTCCACCCCCGCCTCACGTGCAGCGATCTTGAGCCCCGACTCCTTGGCAAGCTGAATCATCTTCTCCTTGTCACCGGATGTGAGAGAACCCACGGCAGCGACGATGTCGTCATGATGCTCCTCTGCGCCTGGGAGGTGCTCAGCGGCGACCTTGGCGATCGCGGCCGAGCTCGTCTGGATCTTCTTGATGGATTCCCTGTGGGTCCCAGCCCATTTAGCGATCCTGCTGATAACGTTCATCGTGGCCTTTCCACCGCCCACCAAAAGTTTCTCGCCCTCGATGAAAGCAGCGGCAGCGTCTCCAGCGAATGGAATCGCGCAGATAAGTGAGAGCGCCCCGTTGAATTTGTCACCGCGTGCGAAACGACGGAACGCGTTGACAAGATCAGGTATCATCGCGATGATCGCCGTGAGGCCGAGAGACTCTGGTGCGAGGAAAGAGCCGATCGCGCCCCCGAAGAGACCCAGCAGATCCAGTCCGAGATCGACGAGGCTGCTGTCGCGGAACTTCTCCCACAGCTTCTCCATGAATCCCTTCTTGCTTTTCTCGTCGCTCTCGACCGCCTCGTAGAGCTGACGCATCCCCATGCTCTCGAGCATGAGACCGGGGACACCTACGCGGGACTCGCGTATGATGGTGATGCTTCGGCTCATTAGTCTATGATGTCCTTCGCAAGATGAAGCGCGATCTTGGCAGCAAGCTCCTTGATCCTCTTTCCCTCTTCCTTGGTGATGTGAACCTTTCCGTCGACGTCCTTCTTGAGGGCCTCGGTCAGGGCCTTGACGAGGGCTTCTGCCTCGGGGACGAGTGTGATAAGTTCTGAAGCGGTGAGTCCCATTTGTTCGTTCTCCTCATCCATTAGATATCTCTCATCTCGGAATTTTATCGGTCTTATCCACCTCGAAGCGAGAATTCCGACCTGATTTTCGAAAAGAACCTGCCAGCATGGGAGGTACCAGCCCGTCGGCTCATTCTTCAGGAGCAGCACGAGATCGCCTGACCTTATAACCTTCACGGGATCACCGTGAATGGGTTCAAAGATTGACGGGATCGGTATCACGACGTGTGCAAGGTCACCTGGTCTCATGGAGAATTCTAACGTCTTTTCAAGGAAATGTCCTTTAATCTAGATATTTACGAGCAGCGGTCATGCGTCGCTGTTGTACTCCTCCGGGTACGTTAGAGCTGAATTTTAACGTTAAGGAGTAAAAATGGAACCCATTATCGGAAATCCCGAGGCGCAGCCCACTGAAGAGGCTCACATCGTGGATCAGGTTGTCAACGAACCAACCGCCGCCGGACACTCGATCAGCACCACTGCCGAGGTTGTCGCGGATCCACCGAAAGAGAAGACCTATCCGAGCCTCTACGATACGCTTCCAACCACGGTGGCTGCGATCGCGATCGGTATCGGTATCATCGGCGGCATCCAGTGGATCGTCAGGAGAATCTTCTCGACCGAGAAGGCGGAGCATAAGGCCCTCACCCAGTTCGTCACCGCGATGTTTGCCCTCATCGTCGGAGTCTGGATCGCGGACAAGCTCATCGCTGGCCCCTCCACAGAGCTGATCTCCCCAGAGGAGAGCTCGCAGCTCCTCACGTTCATCAAGGACATCACGCTCATGGTGTTCAGCTACTACTTCGGTACGAAGGCGAACGTGCCGACCGACGTGGCCCCGGAGGAGTAATGAGTGACAATAAACAGCTTTCTGTCAGCGAAGACAGCGCAATTTCGATACCCCTACGTAACCTCATCTCACTGCTGGGCGCAGTTGGTGCAGCCGTCTGGGGATACTCTGAGCTGAACGGTCGCATCGCCGCGCTTGAAAACGAGAATACGATGACGAAGCAAGCCATCACCGACCTCCAACAAGCGAATCGAGACGCTGCGACCGGCATCGATCCATGGGCAACAGACGTCCAGCAGACTACTCGAATCGATCGGGCAGAGCAGGACATCAAACGTATTGAAGAGCTGTATCTTCAGTCACATAGCAAGAACGCATGTTATCAAAAGGATGGTGAGTGATGGCTGATCCATTAGCGCAGGTCCTTGAGGCCTCTGGCGGTGGCAATATCTGGGCAGTCCTCGGGCTCGCGGTCTCCGGAGCGTTGGGTAAGTACGCCTGGGACTTCTATAAGAAGAAGGCTGAGCTCGGCTTCAAGGAGAAGGACAACGTCCGTAAGGATACGAAGGAGGAGAAGCTCCTCGATCGCAAGGAGAGGAACGAGTTCAAGGATGACCTGAAGGAGCGTGTTACCGCTCTTGAAGTGAAGCTCGAGGCGGCGGTGAAGGCAAAGGAGGACCTCCTCGAGCAGGTTGGTGAGCTCCGCGCAAAGCTCGCAAAGATCGAGACGAAGCTCGAGATCCTCCTCGCGGGTGGGAAGGTGGCGCCGGAACCACCGGCTCCGGAACCGCCACCCAAGAAATCGAAGTCAGCTCCGCCACCAGCTCCAGCCAAGAAGGCGGCCGGCAGGCCGAAGAAGAATGGCTGATTGCGTCATCAGGTCTGGGGAGTCGGTCGATCCGATCGACCCCCGTCTCTCTGACACTGCGTGCACCATAGAGACGGGAGTCATCATCAGACCCCCACCAGATCTAACCGTTGTGGCGGAGATTCCAAAGAAGATAAAGCCTGCACGGGTCTCCGCCCCAGTTGTGCCCGTGGTCGCTCCCACGCCGGTTATCGAGACCCCTAAACCCAGTACCCCAGCTGTGGTTGTCGCTCATACGGCGGTGGTTGAAAAGGAGATCCCAATTCCGCCCGTTGAACCAGCGACTGGTGTTAACCCGACGACGATCGCTCTCGTCGGTGCCGCAGCTGTCGTCGCTGGAACTGCAGCGGCTGGAAGCGCTATGGGTGGATTCTCGGCCCTGCAAGCGAAGGTTGCGGCGGCGCTCGGAACCTCGAAAGGAGCTGCCGCAGGGGCGGCAGTCGTGACGGTTGGAACCGTCGTAGCCGTGAAAGCCATCGAATCCAAGATGGCGAAGCTTGAGAAGGACCTGGAAAAGACGAAGCAGGACATCGGCGAGACGTCCTCCTCGGCCGACAGGATCGACGCCCTACTTGACCGGCTTGGACGCTGAAACGACGAACTCGACACGGCGGTTCCGAGCATGTCCCTCCGCCGTGTCGTGGCTGTCGATCCGACCATCAGCGCCAGCTGCCTCAACGGTGATGCGAGCTGGATCGATTCCCTCGGAGACAAGGTAAGCGCCCGTGACCTGGGCGCGACGAAGCGAGAGATCAAGCAGGTCACCCTGCTCAGCTGAATCGGCGTAACCCACGACCTTGATGCTAAGTTGCTTCCTCAGACTCATGATCGTGGCAACTCCGTCGATGGTCTGCTTCCCGCCGTCGGTAAGAGCGCTGTCGTTGCTGTGAAAACCGATACCGGGTTGCGTCTCAGCCGGGGTGACCTCCTCCACCCGAAGGGTGATCACGCTTCCGACCGGAAGGACGCACGTCTTCATGGCCTCACGGAGCTCGCCCATTGAGACAGGTCCCTCGAAGTGACAAGTCTCAGGATCCTGAGCTCTCGACGTGGACGATAGGAGCAAAAAAGCTAATGATGTTAGTGACATGGAGCACCTCCCCCTGCCATCTAAGTATCACTCATCTCCGTGCTTCCGTCCCCTTCCGTGACAGGTGTCGCAAAGCGTCTGGATCCATCCGCCGGAACGCCTATGACCCTTATTACCGCAGTCCTCGCAGGTTCGATAGCTCACGCTCTCGGCCATCGAGACCGCACCGCGAATGTAATCATCGCAGTTATCAACGTAGAAGCGCAGGCCGCCGAATTTCTCCTTCACCTGAACAGCGATCGTCTGGTGCTCAGCATCGAACTCCTCATCGGTGAGCTCGGGATGCTGGCGACGCTTCCAATCTACGTGGTTCTGAATGTTCGCGCAGAGCGACTCGATGATGTCGTACCAGCCATCGCCGTGCTCGAATCCCCAGCACATGCAGGTCTCCTGCATCGAACGGTTGCGATCCCGAAAGATCTTCGGGAACTTCTCGCAGAGAATCTTGTCGAGATCTTCTCTCACCTGGAACCTCCCTTCACGAAATTGTTGATCGTCTCAATCACAAGAGCCTCGAAACCCGCCTCGTCACCGGGCTTGAGACCGAACTTTGCGAAGAACTCATCGCTACGATCGTCATCGATATCGAACACGAAACGGGTCTTTCCATCGGGGGTGGTCTCCTCGATGATCTGCTTGAGGCCCGGAATTTCACTCTGTGTTGCCATCTTGTTTGTTCCTGTTGTATTCTTCGAGCCATTTGAGCGTGGATTTGGGATCAAAATCTGGCTTCTCGTGATCGCGTGACAGATCCTTCCCCCACTCGGAAGCTAGCCAACCCTCGACGATCATGCGCCAGAGGGTGACATCGATCCGAAGTCCGAGCTTCGGGCGGGGACCGGTGTCCTCCCGCCAGTCGACGTTCGCTGTGTCGAGGGAGGCTGCCCACCCATCGCCATCAAGTTGAAGGTAGACGTTGTCGTTCTCGAAGCATTCCTGGTAGAGATGGAAGTCCTTCTGATCGAAAGCTATCGTGCATCGTGTGCTCATATAGAGATTATACGAGCACCTCGATTATTTACAGGCCCGCGGCGGCTTCCGCGTTGGGAACCTCTCCAGCTCCCGCTGACAAGCCACGGATAAGACCACGAGAGATCTGTTGAGCCCTTGCGGGAGAAATTCCCTGATTCAAAAGAATTTGTGACCATCTTTTAGTTTTCATTAGTTCACTGGGAGTAGCTCTCGTCGCAGATTTTCCAGGCACCTGACGGAAAATCTTACCTTCCGCGTCCATCCAGATTCTGGCAGCTTCCTTTCCCGCTTTGTCCGTGTAGATGATCGGGTCTGCGCCTCTGAGGGCGTTGAGAGCTTGTTTCGTCTGCATCGCCTCAACTTTACTTACCAGCTTCCCAGCCTGGGCATCGAGGAAGGAGTTAAAAGCGCGTAGATCTGCCATCGCAGCTGATCCGAGATTCTTCAATGCGCCGGCCGTCTGGGTAAGCGGTTCGGCCGCAGCTGCTGCGGCGCCAGCCTCAGCGCCTGCTGCCTTCGCTTCAGCGCCAGCCGCGGTGCTGAAGCCTTGCTTACCAGCTGTCGTGATGAAAGTCTTCAGGTTCGTGATGAACTTTGACATCATCTCGGCGGCGGTGCCAACTTTCTTGGAAAGGAAACCGGCGACGGTCCCGAGCTGACCTTCAGCCGTCCCGGCAGCCGCCTTCGCCGCGCCCTTTTTGGCCAACCACTCTGCGAGACTAGCTGTGTTCTTAGAAAGCCATCCGCCTGCCTGCTCGAGGGCGGGCAGTCCCGCCTTTCCAACCCACTCGATGAACGCTGCCAGCGCTTTATTCTTCATGAGCAGCTTGGCGACAGGACCGAAAGCTCCCTTGATGATAAGTCCGAGGAACGATTCGAACGCTTGCCCGAGCTTCGTGAGGGGTCCAAGTGCGGTGACGATTGGACCCACGAAAGCAGTCGCGCCGAGGGGTTCAATCGCAGCAGCGGAGAGAAGGGTCAGGAAGAGATTTCCGACGCCGCCAAGCGTTGAACCGCCGTTGAAACTATCGTATGCCTGATAGGCGTAGTAAGCGACGCCGGCGATTCCGGCGAAAGTTTTCACGCCGGGAATCATCTGACCTATGCCCAGGGCGAGATCCATCCCGAAGCTCTCATCGAGCTTCTTATGAGCCAGATCGCCCGCTTCGGTCGTCGCAAGACGGAGGGCTATGACGTCGTTAGACTCAAGCAAGTTCAGGTAGTGCTTCGGATAGTACCCCGACCTGATACCGAACCGGATGATGGACTTCGCCTCAAGAAGAGCATACGGTCTCATGACAGGGTCGACTATGTACGCTGACTCGCTCAACGACATCAAACCGTATCTCGCGCACTGGACTCTCTTTATCTCCTCCGACAGGAGATCGATATCACGAGAAACTCTCGAACTTCTCATTTGCTGGTAATCCTCTCACCCTAAATATAGGATGCGAGTGCAATTACGCCTTGAAACTCGTCGGTTCGATCTTAATTTCCGTCGCCGAGAAGGCGACCTGCGTCGCCCAGGGGGCGTCGTCCTGGATGTCGAGCTCTGCGAAACCCATCGCTCCCGGAACCGCGGTCATCGTCCACTGCTCGACGTCCAGTCCAGCACCGTCAAGCATCTTGAGGGTCACACGACGGGGCTTCGGGGTCATGAGCCAGCCGCGGAAGTAGCTGTTGAGGGCGATCTCCGGGACGTTGATCGTCTCGATCGTGATATCGCCCCGATCGATCATGCCAGTCGTGAACATCGGCAGCTTGACACCCGTCAGTGGGATGTCGAGATCGAGCCCCTCGACCCGCATGATCCAGGGCGGACGCTTCACCACGAAGCCACCCTCATGCTCGGCATCAGCCTCGAGCTCCTCCGGCTCAGGGAGCTCGACGGGTGCGGTCTCAACGGGCTCCTTGATCTTACGCTTACGCTTCTTCTCTTCGCTCATTTGATCTCCACTGTTAATTCTAGTTAACGTGTTGGGTGTTTACAAGAACAAGCTCATCCAGTACGCAGGTCACGTGGCCGTACTTCGGGTGGAGGACCCGCACCGTGTGCAACCCTGGGATAACCTCCAGGGTTTCAGTGTCGCAGAGTAGCAGGAGATCCCCGCGACGAACCGGTAGATCGCGTGGAAAAGCTCCATCTCGTTCCCTCCAACAGACCGTAGCCTCCCTCGGCTTCAGCAGCGAACCAATGACCAGTGTTTCCATGGTTAATCATACCACACAACTGGTCTTGTTGCACCTAAATGGACAGATTCCTGTCCACAATATCGTGAACCATGTCCCAGGCGTCCTGCAGCTCACCCGTGCGGCGGAGAACCCTGTACGCGAGGTTCTCGCTCGAGAGCTCACCGTCACGTTCGAGGCCCGCCTTCCTCATCTTCGTGATCCGCTTCATGGCCGACATCATCGGACCCTCTTTCCGTGAACTCTCCGCCCTTCTGATGACCTCTCGGAAGTCGGACACCTTTCTTATCACCTTCGACTCGTCGTATGACGGACCGTCGTCCGGGGGCTCGAGAAGCCATTCATTTCCCGGGATGCTCCAGCGACCTGTCACCTCCGGTGGGTCATCGTTGGTGTCCTCGACGTAGACCTCGACGGGAATACCGCGGATCGTGATGTCGTGCTCCTCCTCCCACTTGAACTTCGCAAGCTTGCAAGCCTGCTTGATCGCCTCCGGGTCATCGTAGGAGCTGAGATCTGCGATGATGTGAAGGTCGAGATCGCTGCCCGGACCCCACGTCCGACCCGCGTACGATCCAGTGAGGACGATGTCCTCAACATCGAGATCTATCTCGATCTCCTCGAGGAATTTCTTCGCTATCTTCGCGAGCGCGTTTGCGATCTCCGGTCTGAGCTCATCGTCGCTCCAGATCTTGTCGCTCAGCTGCGATTTCGGTCGCACCGATGCTATCGCGGCGCGGGTCTCCACTCTCAGCTCTCTTCGGGACGACCCATCGGGGCGCGCTCGACGTCGTCGAGCTCCGGTTCCTCGAGGTTGCGATAGAGAGTTCGGCTTGAGACCCCCAGCTTTTCCGCAGCATCAGGAACTCGTCCACCCGACTTCGCCATCGCGTTATAGACGTTGTTTCTCCAATCAAGCGGGTCCTTGATTCGGGTCGCGAGAAGATCAGTGATGTTCTGCGGCTTGAACGAGCGACCGCGGCGTTTCTTACGAGACTTCCGCTTCTCAAGAAGGTTCTCGACGTCAGCTATTTCACGAAGTAGTTCCTGAATCTTGTCCATACGCTTAAGTATTTCGATCGTGTAATACTGACGCGAGCAACCTCAACGAGGCAAAAACTTCCGCCTCATGTCGCGGGTGATCACGTTCAATAATCTCGAAGTAGTTCCTGTCGCTGGATGACTTAAACCGCTGCTTGATCCAGCATCCCTCGGAGTCGATGCCCCACTCGACGTCCTCCCAGAGGAGAGCATCCTTCGCCGCCTCCGCAGCGTACTCGACTATCCGAAGCGGGTTCTGCGGGATCTCCAGGAACATATAATCTCGGGGACCGTGCTTCACCCACTTCGGATTTCGAAGCCGACGAATCTTGAGTCGATGCTCGGAAGGAATCTCCCCCAGAACATGGTAGAAACGATCGTTGGTTATCATCTTCTAGGCCTTCTCAAGCGACTTGTCAAGAGCCTGCTTACGAGTCTTGATCTCTCGATCAATATACCATCGAGCCTTTTCAAGATCCAAGATGTACTCGTCTGGGTCCTTTTTACCATTGCGACTGATGTACTTCACGGTGTTTCCCAGGTTGAAATTGAGATCCCACGCTTCGATAACGTCGATCGCCTCGAAACCGGTGTCCTTACGATAGTGCGACGGATGGTCGACCTTGCTCATTCGAACCACTCCTTCGTCGCGACAAGCGGGTCGCCCCCGGCGACGAGGAATTGAGCCCAGAGCGCCCTCTCGTATGCCATCTTCTCGTTTGTCGTCATGCGTGCCCCACAAGCCACTCTGCGTACGATTTTAGATCACGATTTCGTGCCTTGTAGTAGGCCTGATAATCGATCTCGAGCCCCATCCGGCGGGAGAGCGTCTCTCCAAGTGCCCAAGCCTCCCATTCCTCGCCGAGGGTCTCGGCCCGGACGCAGAGCTTCTCCCGGCTCTTCTCGCGTCGGTTCTTGAACTCATCCGAGTTCGCGAAACGAACGATGTAATCGGGCGACTCGTAGAGCATGATGTGACCGATCTCATGGATGATACCGAAGATCTGGCTCTGGGGCGTCCGATTGGAGTTGATCACGATCTGACGATCGGTAAAATCGACGTGATCGTCCTGGGAGTAGCTCCAGTTGAGACTCCAGCGACGCTCGTCAAGCCACTTCTCAAGCTTTTTGAGCGCAGTCGGGAGGGGACCCTCACTGTACTGAGGGTCCCTGAAGATGAGTGGGCGCATGTTACTCCCGCATGAGATCGTTAGTGGCAGCCGTGAACGTCTCCTGACCGTCGATGGGCTTGTCCAGCCTCACGACAGCAAAAAACTTCTTCGCTGAGGTTCCACCCTCGAAATGCTCCGTTCCAGCCTGCTCGAGGAGCTGGACTACAGTCCCCAAAAGACGCATATTGTAGACGTGATTGACTCTATCACCTGGCTTGATCATTGTTGCTCCTGGTTGTTAAGCAGATATCCTCTGCGTTGTTTGTATTATAGCGTCCGCCGCCACCAGATTACCAACGACAAAATCATTTTCCATTAATTCGTCGATCGTGATAGAAGTTGGGAGGGGCACGGACTGCAGCTTCAGAATGTAATTGTTGAGGGTTAACGTGTAATAGAGGTTGTTGGCTAACGTCTCGACGTTTGCCCTTGCCTTCTCGAACGGTCCCTTCTGTTGTTGCTTTGATGATAAGCTCAGTGTCATGCTGGCCTCCCAAAGCTAAATAGGACGTCAGGAATCCTCCCAGTAGACAACGTCACCGCGTTTGTAATGTTTGAGATTTTCCTTCGCAGCTTCCTCCACGAAGTGAGAATCGTGGAGTGTGAAGTAGTTGTTGGGCAGAAGCGCGAACTGACCTGACTCAAGATTCACCAAGCTCAGGGGCTTGTGCTCCTGTGGGTATCGGGAGAATCCATCGCTCCAATCGATCACGATCCCAGTGTGACGACCCTTCTCCTTGATCGGTTTTAGTGTGGAGACAACAAGGCCCTCTAGGTATCGAGCGTGCCAGACGTCAAGGTTCTCACCCATTCCACCCCACGGGACCAGGGCGTGCTCGTCATGCTCGAAGCTCGACGTCGAAATTGCATGGAGTGGTAGACCGCTCCAGTGCGCACCACTTTCAAGAAGTACGTGAGCGGAAGGTATCTGACCAGGTCTGCAGTGGATGCCGTGCCAGATAGCGGGCGTGTGACCTGCGGGCATTCCGCTCCCCAGGAAGTCATTCCTGACATTCACGTAAAAATGATATGGTAGGCTAGCGTGTCTGCTCATTTTTTTCCATGATCTATTAGATTGTAAGAGCTTTAATTCGACTTTTCATTGATATTTACGATGAGGCTTATCATGGACGAAAGATCGCAGCAGAAGAACAATCCTGGGTATTACCGCGGGCTCGGTGGTAAGACGCGCTCCGCCCGTGAGAAGCACTTCAAGAGACAGAGCAAGATGCACTGGGGTGACCCGGACGCTTATGAGCCCGCTCCGGGCGATGAGAAGCCGACGAAGACGTCGAAGTGGACCAAGATTGCAAACAAGCGTTTTCCCAAGAAGGACGAAGGAGAATCGATGGAACTGGATGAATCTGCTATTCGTGAGATAATCAGGGAAGCCATCGAGCTTCTTGAGACCGACGAGCTTGAAGAGCTTGAAGAGCTCGATGAGGCAAAGTCGAATGCCAGCCAGGCCCTCAAGAACAAGGCGAAGTCAGCCAATGCTCCTCTCGGAGCGCTCCGAGCGATCTACAACAAGGGCCTTGCAGCCTGGAGAACCGGACATCGTCCCGGAGCTGGTCAGCACCAGTGGGCGATGGCCCGCGTGAACTCGGTCCTCGCCGGTGGCCCAGCGAGGAAGGTCGACGCCGCACAGTGGAAGAGGATTCAGCAGCACAGGAAGAAGAAGCGGGGCTGAGTCAGGCGACCTTGCGCTTCTCAGCCCGGGCAGCAGCCTTCTTCTCCTTGTCCTTCCGGGCGATCTCGTTGAGCTTCTCGTCGGTCGTCCCACGCTGCTCATCGTAGAAAGCTGACATGTTCCGGCCAGTGACGAGCTGGATGACCGCGAGCTCCTTCGCCTTTGCCTCGACGACGCAGTCGATCTCGAGACCGTGAGGATCGACGGGGCCGTCGACGAAGTTGGAGTGGGCGGTGGCGGAGACGTCGCGACCTTCACGGTCCTTGGCTGACTCGGAGTAGTGAGTGCAGGGGCGGATACCAATCGGCCAGGTGCTGGCTGCCAGATGGAGGGCATCGCGTTCGGAGAGGCCGCCATCGCAGAACTTGTGGTGATGGTAATCGAAGACGATTGGGACGCCGGTACGCTCGTGAACCTTGTGAAGATCGACGACGCTGTAGCAGTTCGCCTTGTCATCATTCTCGACGGTGAGCCGCCGCTTGACGTTCTCGGGTACACGCTCGAAGTTGCGGCACCAGCGATCCATCGACTCGTCCTTCTGGCCGAAGGCGCCGCCGAGGTGGATGTTGATCTTCGCCTCAGGGGTGTTGGGTAGGCCGATGGCGTCCATGATCTCGCCGTGGATACGGAGGTCGCGGATGCAGTTGGCGACGACGTGCTCACGGGGAGAGGTCAGGCAGTTGAACTGACCGGGGTGGAACGAGAGACGTTGACCACCTGCCGCGGCGAGCTTGCCAGCCTGCTCGAGGCCAGCCCGGATGGCGGGCCAATCGGGTAGCTGCTCGAACTCGTATTCCGAGGCCCACGGGGCCAGGTCGGAGGTCATCCGATACACTTGAATCCCGTTGGTGTTGTTCCATTGGATGATACCGCAGAGTGTCTCCACATTCTCCAGGGTGAGGCGGGATGCATGCTGCACGCCCTTCTCGGCGAAAGTGCGCTTGATCATCGAGCGGAAGCCACCGCGTTTGGGACCAAGGGTCATGTTGAGACAGGCGTAGCCGAAACGAGTTGCCATTGATAACCTCCAATCCTATAGTACCACAGGACGGAGGCTATTGCACGGGTTCAGGATCGACTAGCGGTCCTCAGCCATATCACGCTCGTGCTCACCGCGGTCCGCCTCATTTTCCATGAGGTATGAACGAAGCCACATGTGCATCGAGTCCTTCAACTCCTCGCAGAGATCATCGATCAGGCCCTCAGCCTCTGACATCGAGTCCTCGTGATCGTAGCCACCGACAAAAAGGTCCTCGATGTTCGTCATGTACTTCTCGACGAGTCCCACGGGGTCCATCGTGTTCGAAGAATGGAAGCTCGAGAACTCGTCCTCCATCTCGGGAGGAGGCTTTCCGTAGACGGCCTCAACCTCCTCAGGAAATGCTCCCTCACGAAGGACCCTCTTTGCTTCTTCGCTGATGATTCTGCGGATCTTTGACTCAGACAAACTCATAATTTTCTCCGTTCTCTAAATTAGGTAGGTTTTGCAGCGGCGCCCATGCTGGTGCCGAAATCCTCGACAGCCTTTCCGGCGCCCTGGACTAGATTCGTAAGGGTGGTTCCGATGTCACCAGCTGACTTCGCGGATCCTATTCCCGGAAGAAGGCTGCTAAGGTTGATCTTGCAGACAGTGTCGGTTATCGCCTTCACGATCGGGCCGCCCTCGATAAATTGTGACTTTAGGGCTTCTACGATCGTCTTCCCGAGGAGGGTCGAGGGTTCGAGCCCGTTCGGAGACGTGATGAATTCCTCGAAAAGTGATTCCTGGATTGCGCCTGCGAGACGGGAGGCGACCGTCTTGCACTTGTCTCCGCCACCGAAGAGTCCGATGAGCTCAGTGGCAGTGATGTTCTCGACAAAGTTTGCTATGACCCGACCGAGAAACGATCCAGGCTGGAGTCCCATCATCCCGACGAGCTTCTCGCCGAGCATACCCTTGAGACCCTGGGAAAGGCTCGAGTCTCCGATTGTCGTCAGGAACCCACCGAGAGCATCCATCAACCCCTCATCAATACGACCGCTTTCGAGCTGCAGAAGAACACGCCCGACGTACCTGTCACACTGCTGTGTGGTGTATCCTCGTGCTTCCATCAGCGCCACTTTATTTCCGAGGTGATGCCACATGAGTCGAGCTTTGTGCTCACGAGACTCGGAGATTCTTGTTTTAATCGTGTACGTACGCATGTTCCTCTCGCTCTCTAAATATATCAAGATTCCGATATCAGAATCTTAAGATTCTCCGTGCCTTTTAACACTCTGTGCCAGCTTTCTTTTGGAATCGAATACTCTTCTCCGACCTTCATCTCGAATGGAAGACCGCTCTCGAGCTGTAGTTTCCAGCCAGAACCCTCGATGACCTTGATTCGTCGATCTCGACGGTCCATGTGCCATTCAAGCTCCTCACTTGAGATGCTCTTCGAAAACTCTCTGAGAATTAGATCCTCTGAAATCTTTGACTGCGTGTATGGTTGCATTCTACCACCAGCCGGGAACGTTCCTTCCGAAAAGTTTCGTCGCTCGACACGCCCAGTAGCCAGCTTTCGTCTTGTCCTTCTTGTCGGAGCAGCCGTGACGCTCGCCGAAGCTCTTTCGACGAGCCTTCGCCTTCGGCCCGGATCCCATCGCATCGGGCATGCTCGATCCGAACGACACCTTCCTGATGTTTCCGGACTTCGGGTCACGAACGAACACGTGAGCACGGCCGCCTGACTTCGAGGCACCAGCCTTTCCAAGCTTCACCGTCCGTCCCTTGTACTTTGCCTCATTCATGCCGCCGACGTTGGGAAGACCAACCATTATTTTTACGTGATCTTCCCCACCGATGTTCCTTCTGTACCACCCGTAGGTTCCCGGGAACTTGCCGTCAGGATGCTCACCGAACCACTCTATTTCCTTTCCGTCCAGCACTTGTCTGACGACCTTCTCGTCAGAGACGGTCTTCGCTCCACGGCCCAGGGCAACTTTTGCCATCGCGTCACTCACCTCGGCGTAGTATCCTGGAGTGGTGAGCTCTTCACCAACCCGAGCTTTCAATGCTGACTTAGCGAGCCCGGTGCCATCCGTCGCGGATGCGACATTCTTCAGACCGAAATTGGTCCTCTTTCTCATGCTGGCAGCGTCGACCTCGCGGTCATCATCAAGATCGATAAGAGCGAAAATCGATGTGTCTGATGCTTTCACGGCTGCGACAGACTTGTAGTTCGCGTGACCGCCGATGTAAGCGTATGATTGATCGATGATGCTGAAGATCTCGTCGTAAATCTCCGGATTCTCGATGAGATCATCGTGGGAGAGCTCGATCCATCTTCCATGCTGGTCTCCGTAGTGATCGGCGAACGATTCTCTCAAGCCCTCATCCCACATCGGGAAGTCGAGTGGGACCATCCGACCCTCGTGCATCGCCCACCTTCCCAGATCGCTCTCGAAAATCTCGTACTCTTCCTCGGTCGCAGCGTACCTTCCCTCTAGCCAGAGATGACGAGCTTCATTGACAAGTCGAAAGAACTCCTTCGTTCCTGGACGGTAAACGTTCTCGCTAAGCGGAATCCTGTTCTTCAGGTGGTAGTTTAACCCTTCCGAGAGAGTCTTCGCTTTCTTGTAAGCGGGAGTATTATTGTAAACGTCACGGGTTCCAAGCTTCTTCGGATTGTTGGGATTGCCCTCAACGTCCAGGTCGAGCGTCGCCCCACCGTAAATCTTGCTTTCCGTGTCATGACCGGGTAGGATCTTGTCCGTTACCTGTGGGGGACGAACGGAACCGGGACCCTTCTCGATGAGCCTGCTGATTTCTTCTCTGACAAGTATTTTAAGAGCTCTTGAGTTCATGTTACCTGTGCTTCTTGTAAATGTCGAAGTTCTTCAACTTCTTACCTTTCATCGGTCTACCGAGATAATCCTCATCGTTGCTCAAAGAGACGCCAGTGAAAGATTTTCCCTCGTCCTCCGGATGTCCGAGAAGTGTGTCGCTTTTCGTGTCCTGGGGCGGACGAACAGTTCCAGGACCCTTGGCCTCACCTATCTCTTTTTTTTTACGGCGCGTGACTTCTTCTTGGGAATGTCATACCACTCCGACTCGTTGGTCTTCTTCATGTTGCGGCGCTTCTTCATGTACCACGGCTTCTTTGCCTCGTTCATGTCACCACGTGCCGTCTCTGCATTGAGGTAATCGTAAATTACGTCTATCATCTCGGAGGCAACAGCGATCTTCTCCTGAACCCATTCAGGGAGATCATCGCCGTCCTCAAGGGCGTCGTGAAGCTCTTGAGCCTGCTGAGCCATGTTGTAGAGGTTTCCCTTTATCATCGAGGATTCCTCATACTCGTCAGAGTCCTCGAAGGTCATGTGACCTTCCTCATCCTCATAGGGAGCTGCGCCGTCCATGTGACCGTATCCGAGAATGTCGAGCATCGGCATCGCTGCCGCAAGAGCATTGGGAAGCTGTCCCTCACGAGCCATGCAGCCGCACTCTTGCAGGATCATATTACGAAGTGCTTTCTTGTCCATTATTTCTTTCCCTTCTTGATCTTAACTTCAACGGCGGGTGTCTTCGGTACCATACGCGCAGTTTCTGAGATTCTTGCAATTTCAATCGCAGCCATCCTGACGACGGTCTCTGCCTGCTCGAGTGTTAGTCCTGAGCTCAGTAAGTCGACAACGCTCATGTCGGCGATCTCCTTCAGCTCCTGCTCACCAGCGCGTCCACCGTGCTGAAGTGAACTTATCGCAAGTCGCGTTGGATCTTTTATGCTAATACTATGTGCCTTCGGATTCATAACTCTCCTCGCCTGCTATAGATATGATGCAGGTGGTGAGTTTAATGAGACAGGCCGCAGTTAAAATGACGATTCTCGAGTACATCAGCTTCCTGCGTATGATGGAGCTATGGTTCCACGGTGCCCATCATCTCACCCGCGGAGACAGCTTCTCCGGGGATCATGTGAACCTCTACGGTAAGATCTACGGGGCGATCGGTGACCAGGTTGATCCGGCTGTCGAGAAGGGCATCGGTCTCTTTGGGGATGAGTGCGGTGATCCGATGATGATCACCGCGCAGGCGACGATGATCATGTCCGAGTACCCGAGTCCACGTGAGCTCCCGCCGGCTGGCATCGCGGCGATCGGGTTTCAGATCGAGAAGGATTTCCTGAAGTTCTCACAAAGCATCTACGAGTCGCTCAAGCAGAGCGGCGCGATGACCCTGGGGCTTGACGATATGATCATGGCGAATGCAAACGCTCATGAGGGTCATGTCTACCTGCTCCAGCAGAGGATCAAGCGCTCACTCGACAGGTAAGCAGCAGACTCTCAGCTCTTGGAAAAGCTCCGGTGACTCGATCAACCGGAGCTTTTTTTGCCTTGAGAGCCGCTTTACCTTTCTCTCCGTCCTCAGGGAGCATGAGAGGCAACACACAAGCCATGATGCTAGAAAACGGACGGGCCGCCGGGAGCGTGTGTATTTTGCTCCTCGGCGGCCGCCGTTATGCTCTTCCACCCTTCTCCCGACGTCCGTCGAGATACCACAGTAGAGTGTGCCATCAGCGCACTCCACAAGGTAGAGGTGGTAGGATCTACTCGTCAATGTACTCGAGCATCTGATCAGCCTCGTGGCTCGAGTCGCCCAGGCGAGCCCGAATCTTCGCGATGCGGAGCGCAGCCTTGAGAGCCTTCACATCGACCCCGTGACCCTCCTCATACTCGGAGAGGATCTCCTTCTGGGTCTCACGAAGGAGTCCCATCTCGTTCTCGATCGAGGTGAGCTTGTCAACCAGTTCCTTAACAACTTCCTTGGTAGCCATCTTGAATCTCCTTTACTTTGATATTAATGATCTCAGTCTCTTTTTTCAAGCTCATCATCCCAGGCATGAAGAACTTGGTCGTTTACCAACACTTCAAAATACTCGTGATCGTTCGGATCCTTGCCCACGCTCTTGATGATCAATGCCAGGTTACCGTCGCAGCTATTAGGCGCGTGCTTCGTGGACACAAAGCGCGGACTGCGTGAGAGATTGAGACGGACCAGAGATCCTGGTATGAGAGCTGACATTAGGCTAAATCCTCGCCCTCGGGCTCCTCGTAATCGAGTTCCTCGATCTCAGTTCCGCATGACTTGCAGGTGTGCATCGTTACTTTCGTGTTTGACTTCAGAACGGTCGAGATGTCGTCGATGATATTTGAGAATTCGTCGAACTCATCAAACTGAAACTTTAGAAGAACGTTTCCCGTTGGTAGACACACCAGACCCGTCTCCTTCATCAGCCAGGCTCCGTGCGGCAGACGGATCGATCCCTTCGGGGGTGACGGTAACTGATTCATTCTTCATCTCCGTTGGGAACATAATCGAGATCTGCTCGTCACTCGGCGGCTCAACTTCCAATTCTGACAGAAGACCCAGAAATTGCTCTCTGCTGACGACTCCCTTTGAAAGGAGCCACATTTGCTCATCAATTCGACGACGGAGCTTGTATTCATTCCAATTCATTCTTCAATTATCCTCATTTCTTTTCGAATGTTTTGGTCGAGAACTCTAAAAATGAGCCTCGCCCCCTCTTCGCTTATGCTGCTTCTGAGGTGCGAAATCAGAAGTCTCTCCAGCGAACCGATGTCGCTCGTTGTTTGGCTCTCCAGAAATTTAGCAGCTTTCTCGTAAACTCTTTCGAGTCGGGCTTCATCCCAATCGAGAATCTCCAGCAGTCTGGTTTCGGTGTCTATCACGGCGATCCAGTGTAAATATCTCCCAGCATCGAAGCCATCGACTCCTGGAATCGCGGGTCGAGAGAGACCCGCTTCGACTCCTCATCGAGCTTGTCCGTGGGAGTTCCCTGCAGGATGCAAACCTCACGAGCGATCTTCTCGAGAGCTCGCAGGACCAGATTACGTGCGGTCGAGATCGAGATGTCGTCTCCACCCTCAGCCATCTTCTCGACAATAGCTCGATACTCCATGCCTCCGAAATCGGAGCTCACGGTCGCGTAGCCATTCTTGAACTTGGAACCAGTGGGCATGCTCATTTACTTGATCTCCGAGCTGATGGTAAGAGCGTGAAGCTCTTCATGGGTGATGGGGAAATTGACATGATCGGTGGAGCTTTCGGTGATCCCGAAGCGGAGTCGAAGGATCTTCTCCTCACGAGCCGTGAGCTTCGAGAGTCCGCGACGGATCGCTGCTGCGATCTTCTCTCGGTCGATGTTGTCATTGATCTCATCGGCGCCGGTTCCCGGGATCATCTCGCCGAGAGTGGGACCGTCGCCATCATCGCCTGCCATTCCGGGAGCATCGATCGAGAGAGTGTACTTCGAAGTCTGGAGAAGAATGTCCAGAGACCCGGAACCCACGCCCAGGAGGTCGGCGAGCTCCTCCACGGTCGGCTGCACACCGAACTGTCGATTGTACTCCTCCGTAACCCGACGGGCACGCCACACGAGGTTATTCGCGCCCGCCGGGAGACGGATGGAAGAGGACTGGAGAGTGATATGCCGCATGACCGCCTGGCGGATCCACCACGTCGCGTAGGTCGAGAACTTGAAGCCTCGACGCCAATCGAAGCGATCGACCGCCTTCATGAGACCGAGAGTCGACTCCTGGATGAGATCCTCGAAGTCACAACCACGGTTCTGGTACTTCTTCGCGATCGAGATCGCCAGTCGAATGTTCGACTGAACCATGCGATTTCGGGCCGCAGCCCGAACTGCCTCGTCCTTGCTCTCCATCTGCTGAGCGAGCTCAACCTCACCCTCACGATCGAGAAGCTTGTGGCGACCAACTTCCTTGAAGAATGACTGCATCATGTCCGGCATGTTTACTCCTTTCCCTTAGTTGTCGTCGTAGTAGTAGTCGTCGAAGGCCTGCGGATTACGCCGCATGAACTCCATGTGATTACGCTTGCGCGTCTCACGGAGCTGAAGCTCTTCGGCGAGATAGCAATACTCGACCTCGAGGGCGTGCGTGTCCTGACCACGGCGGCGATCGGCTTCGATCCAACCACGGTACTGGACTACCTTCCCACGAAGGTCATCCTCGGGGATGACCGCAATATAGTCACGGTCGTGAACGGGTACATTCCTACCTGCCATTTTCTTTCTCTTTGCTTGATGTTCCGTTGGAGGGATATCCGCCACCGGTGGGGAGGAAGCTTCCTTCCTTCACCCTTTATTACTATACCACGCCTTACCGGGGTTTGCACGTTTCCCGCGCGTTATTTTCACATCAGGTAATTTTTTCTTTGATCTGCTTGACGTCGTCCTCTACGTTATCGAGGCGCTGGGTCAATCCCGAGATGGCAGCTTCAAACGTCCGGCGATCAGCCTCGTGACTGTCGACGGTCTTCTCGAGAGCCTTGACGAGATCTCCGAACTTCTCGTTCTGACCCTCGAGGTACTTCTGGAGTACGGGTAGAATCTTACTCGCCAGCCAATAAAGAATTCCAGTTGAAAGAACCAAAGCCCCCAGGGGACCAGTAACCAAGCTCACAAGAGGGGCTGCGTCCATCATTACTCCACGATGCCTGTCGCTAACTATTCCGCAGGAGAGTCATCTGTGATCGTGCAACCCACAGAAAGCAACATGCTCGCAGCGGAGTGCGCGTTCTCTAGAGCGGAGCGAACCACCTTCAGAGGATCAACGATCCCGGACTCGAGAGTATCAACGTAGCGCTCCGTGGCAGCATCGTATCCCATGTTATCGCGGAGACGTTCAACCTTCGAGAGGACAAGCTCGGGATTGCGTCCAGCGTTCAAGACAATCTGACGGAGAGGGGCGCAGCATGATTGAAAGATGACCTCAGCGCCCTGTTTGAATGAATCGCTGCGATTCTTCGTGAGTCGGCGGCGAACCTTGGCTGCGGCACGGACAAGAGCAGTTCCACCGCCCGGGAGAATTCCCTCCTCGACGGCAGCTTTCGTGGCATGTAGAGCGTCATCAACACGATCCCTGCGTTCCTTCAGCTCCGGTTCAGTTGCACCGCCGACCCTCAGGACAGCGACACCGCCAGAGAGCCGTGCAAGTCGACGACGTAGGACCTCACGCTCCTGCTGATCGAGTGAGTTATCATCGATCTGGGATCTAATCTCCTTCGAGCGATCCTCGATCTCCTCTTTCTTGCCGGCTGCATCGATCAGGATCGTCCTGTATCGACCGACAATCGCGCGCTTGCAACGGCCCAGATCCTGGATCGTGACCTTGGCTAGCTCTGACTCTCCAACAATGACTCGCGTCCCCAGCAGCGCCGCGAGATCCTGAAGAGCGTGGAGACGGTTCTCACCGAACTCTGGACCCTTTATGGCACAAACCTGCAGGATACCCTTTGTTCGATTAACGACAAGACCCTGCATCGCCTCGCCCTCGATATCATCAGCGACGATTAGGACGGGCTTCTGGGCATTATGAATCTTCTCGAGAAGTGGGAGGATCTCCTTCAGAGCCGTGATCCTATTGTTAGTTAGGAGCACGTATGGTGACTCAAGTGAGGAGACCATCTTCTCACTGTCTGTCACGAAGTAGGGAGAGAGGTACCCACGATCGAGCTCAGCGCCCTCGACAACGTGAAGACTTGTGCTGAAACCCTTTGCCTCCTCAACAGTGATCGTGCCATCGCGACCGACAGCTCTCATCGCTCGCGAGAGAAGCTCTCCGATCTCACGTTCTCCATTGGCTGAGATCGTTCCAACCTGGATGATCTCCTCATCCGAGGAGACAGGTTTCGACATCGAGCGAAGCTCATCGATAACGGAACCAACTGCCCACGACATGCCCGCGCGTACCTCGGGGCTGCTATGATCACCCGAAAGCACCCTAAGCCCACCGTTGAAAATCGCGTGGGTCAGCACGGTGGCTGTCGTCGTTCCGTCACCAGCAGCATCGCAGGTGCGATTTGCAGCCTCCTTGACGATCTGAGCACCGAGATTCATGTTACGATCCCGGAAATCGATCGCACGGGCGACGGAGACTCCATCCTTCGTGACGACCGGTGGTGCGCCCGGTATCTCAATTATCACGTTCTGACCTGAGGGTCCCATGGTGACCCTAACAGCCTGAGCGAGGGAATCGACCCCGCGTCTCAGACCCTCTCGTGCCTCATCATCAAATATGAGTGCCTTGAAACCCTCGGTCATCCGTTAGTCCCTCAGGATGCGGCGCTGAGGCGCCTCGGTAACGATGTTCTCGGTCGTGATGGAGCGTCGGACGCCCGTGAGGGTGTTCACAGCGACGAGCAGATCGCCAGCTCGAACAGCGACCTCCTCGGTCTGGAGAACACCACGCGAACGAAGCCCAGCCTGCTCGGCATCGGGGAGGGGTTGATCGAAAGAAAGACCGTTGTTTGCCATTTTGACTCCTTGTGTTGAAATTATAATCACGCAGCCTGGGATGGAAACTGGATCCACATTCGATCGAATGATCCAACCCACTTCGGCCATGTCTTGTCATTGGTGAGGGATGCGATACCGAGACCCTGCATGCGCTCACGGAGCTCATCATTTCGACGTGATGGTGCGCTGAAGGTTGTCCCGTGCCAGGTCTCATCCAGATTCTCGAAACCGATCATGGAGAGGTTATGCTCAAAGATCTGCCGAGTCTCTGGCTTCTTAAGGAAGAATGCTTCCAGAGCTCCCGCTTCGGTGACGAGCGTAGTGGCTCGCTTGTCGCCGATGCCAGGAATGCCAGGGATATTGTCGGCCCCGTCACCACGAAGCGCCTTCCATCGAACATAGTCGTAGGGAGGAGCTTCGACGAAGATGTCCTTCACGGGAGAGTAGAGGGTGATACGTCGATCATCCGGACGGATGAGCTGGGTAAAGTCGGTGTCGGTCGAAACGATCGTCACTCGATCATCACGATGGTGCTTCTCTGCAAGATGAGCGATGACATCGTCAGCCTCGTAGTCCGCATGCCTCGTCACGATGACCGGTAGGTGGCGTGAGATGATGTCTGTGATCTGTCGCTTCTGATTCCGGAAGGCGTCATCCATTCCAGTGCGCTGTGCCTTGTAGGTGCCCTCGGAGGCCTCGATGCGCCTGCGAGGAACTCCCTCCATGACGAAGTAAGCGACATCAGGCTTGAAGCGCTCAACGAGGGAGCGGACAGAGCGTAGTGCTGCGAATGTGCAGCCGTGCTCGGCATCCTGCATCGCGACGCGGGCCCGGTGAATGAGATTGAGACCATCGATAACGAGAACGTGCTTCACGGGATCTTAACCTTCGCCCGAGTTCCATCAGGCAGTACGATTGTTGCAGTGTGTTCAGCGAGAGACTCATTCGCTACTTGAGGAATCAAGTCATCGACAGGAGGGCTCGAGCTCGGAAATGCCTCGGCAGCGGCCGCGACGACCCTATCAACCATCGAATTAACCTGCTGGGTGGTTCGTTCGATCAGCGTAGATCTCAGATCAGAGATGCTGACATAGTACTCAGCAGCCTCCGGATCGAGGGGAACGCTCTTCTGGCTTCCGGCGAGCTGGATCATCCAGACCGTCTCCGTGCCATTAAGAGTTCTTCGAAGGATCTCCTCGGTGACCTGCGCAGGCATCACGCGCCTCTCTCCCGAGGGGATCAAATAAATGACTTGACCGACTTGAAATGGTGGTAGAGCTGTTGTACTCATACCACCATTATAAGTCGGTCAGGAAGTTATTGCACGAATTCGTGCGCGTTTAGCGTCGGAATCCGGGGCCGACGCCGCCCATGGTCACGCCACGTGAACGAAGAACAGAGCGGATCTCCTTGCGGACAGCCTCACGAACAGACTGCTCCTCCTGCTTCTCATCGTCCATAGCCCTCTTCGCCTTGCGGAGCTCGGTGCGGATCATCTCGCGAACAGCACCTTCCTCATCGTCCTCGCCCTTCTTGCGACGAGCTTCCATGGGCTCCTCTTCCATCTCGTCCATGGCGTCTTCAGGCTCATCGCCCTCGTGAAGATCGTGATCGGCAGTGCTGACGTCGCCGTCGAGCCAGGGATCACCCTCTTCCTTGCCACCGCCGAACTGATCAGCCTTCGCGTCCTTGATACCCTTGTGCGAACCCTCGACCATGAGACCCGAGAGCTTTGCCATTCTGTTCTTATCGAAAATCATTTTAGTTGCCTCCGCATGTAAATATTCCTGACTCTGCAAATCATCCTGAACAAAGAGGTTCAAGGACTCACCTGCTACAAACTAACTATTATGCAGGCAACCATTATTCATTAGATCCGACATTTTCTCTAACAGCTTGCGTGATCTTTTTGCCCTTCTCGACCGCCTGACGAAGCGGCTCAAGCCCAAGAACGCTACGAACCTTGTCATATTCCTGCTCATTTAACCCCGTCTTCAAAAGACCGAGATCAACAAACTGCTTCAGGTCCATGTCGATGACGGGAACATCTTCGCCCTCGGATCCAGGCTCAAACTCACCCGTCTGATGAGCGACGAAGATGAAGAGCATCTTCGGGTCCTCCTGATCGGGAGGTACGTGAATGAAAGGAAGCTGTCCCTCGCCCTCTTCATATACAATCTCTGGGATCCAATTCTTAGGTTGCTTTTTCTTGCTCATGGGAAATTTATAAATCGTCTATCGTAGTAGTTAAACGTTCGAAGGAACTTGCAGCTGCCTTTCTCCAGTCTCTAGCTGCTGCTCAAAGCTTGTGAGATAAGAGAGGTACTGCTGTCCAACAGGGAAAGTGGAAAGTTGGGACTTCATCTCTTCGCTAAGGGGCAAAAACATAGTTTGCTTCGCCGACTGTATCATTTCTTCGAAAGAGTTGGAAAGCTCCTGCTGAATGCTCGACTTCGAGAGCCTAAAAGAGAGTTCGGTAACAGCTTTTAGATCATCCCTCTTGTCAATGTCGGGAAACTGTGATCTCGCTTTCGCAATGAAGGCGGCGAAATCCTCAGGCTTTTCGCTCATCATCTTTTTCGCTTCCTGCTCAATCTTCGATTTGGCAGTAACGATCTCATTCGTGGACATCTTTATTCCTTGAGCCTGGGCACCCGTTGCGGCAGCCTCGAACTCCTCCACGGATTTCGCGTCCACGATCTTCTTGAAGAAAGCTATACGACCGAGGATCATATCCAATAGCTGCTGACCGCGAGCTTTCTCTCCCTCCACGAAGGATTGGGCGATCTTCTGCAGCTTTAATTTCTCCTGTTGGATTTCAGGATTCATGGCTTGCGTAGCTGGGACTACGGGTGCCTTCTGCTCCGAGATATTTGATTCCCTACCAAATTCAAAGAAACTCAACGCTCTTTCAAGACGATCTGAGGCTACGCTGGTGGTCTTTACGTTGGTTTTCTTTGAGGTAGGAACGTCGATGAGATTGTCAATTTCTCCGTCAAATCCCCGTCCCGGTTGATACGCCATCACGGGCAGAAGCATCGGGTTCCCAATGCCCACAAGGAGCGCTGGTCCGATCTTCATCTTCTGGATTGTTCGGCCATCCTTCGTCTGAGACTTTTCGTAAAAAGCGTCTCGAAAATAGCGTAAGTTCTCGTCGGACTCTTTCGCAAATTCCTCTCTAGCGTCCGCGAATTTCTTGAAGGCGTCCTTCATCTTCTCGCGATCGCCGTCCATCGCTGCGACAGCCATTCTCGCGTTGAACATGAGGTTGTTACCGAGAAGCTTCGTTGACGACCAGATCGATTTGAAAATGTTCCCAAAGCTGCTGACCAGCTTCTCTCGCATCTCCGGACTCGCGCGCATCGACGCGGGAACAGAGCCTATTCTCTCGGCGAGAATCCTACGAGAGTGAGGCATCGGTATTACGCTCCGCCAACCTTGATGGGAACGGGACCCGTCGAAGGGGCTGCTGCGGGTGCAGAGACAGAGGGACTCGGGGCTCGAGTCGCGTTCGCAGTGCTTGCTCCCAGCGACTTCTTGATCTGCAAAGAGTAAGGGTCAGCTGGATCAGCGGCATCAGCAGAGTCTACACCACTCGTCAGGATCTGGCCCAGACCCTGGAGGAAGGCCACTAGGGCCATCTTCTCGTCCTCATTGAATTGGCCGATGTACTCCTCGAGTTCTCTCTTCACGTCAGCGTCTTTGGTCGACCGACCCGCTCGAACGATGTTGAGTTTCTCTATAATATCATCAACCGTTATGGGCTGCTGGGCGCCGGGTTGTGAAGCATCGGGCGTGGGCCCGGCTGCAGAAGCAGGAGCTGCTGGATCTGCCGCGGGTGCGGGCGCGGGTGGTGTAGCCTGCTCCCTCAGACCACGTAAGAAGCTGATAAGCTCCCTTTCGCTTTTGATCGTTTTCATCACTCACCGTCCTGGGTGTAGCGTATCCTGTTATGAGTCTTCTCACGATATCTCTCGTTGTACCTACGCGCTGGGCTGTCAGCGTGATTCTCTGCGTACTCCTTGATCTTCTCGCGGGCGTTGTCCTCGCGCTGAACGATGTCCTTCATAAACTTATCGAATTCAAATTCTTGCATGTTTGATTACCTCAACAATCTTAAATAGCATCGTCCTGACTCTACTTTCAAAACTTGGGACTTAAACTCTTTACCCGAAAGAGTCACGGGAAGATTCGACTTTTCGAGAAGAGCGTTTATCATTGAATCGATCTTTCCGAAGCAATCAACGCAGAGAGTTATGAGATGATCATCCGTGAGCTCGACAGAAATGAACTGAAGGTTCACGGCCCTTCCATCGATCTTTACTGTGACTCCTTTCCTATTCTCACGCTCATCTTCCAGCTGAATCTCGCTTTCGAGACCCTCTGACATCATCACGTACGATTTCGAGTCATCTATACCCGTAAGAGCAGACGTCGTTGTAGATGCCCTCTGCCTCATTCGCGTACTCCTTGTCGATCTCGGTTACGCACTCGACACCGTGAGTGAAAACTTCCACTGTCACAACCGGACCCTTACACTTGATCTCGGCGTGATGATCTCTCTGGTCTTCGTAGTTCATTAGCTCTTCGATAAAAGAGCGGGCCGATCTTCTGTCTCCAAATGTGTATGTCCGGCAGAGTCGCTCAGGTGACTGCTTCACGTGCCATTTGTTCTCAGACTTCGGAACAACGGGAAGAGCGCGAGTATCGAAAGAGAACTCACGTGGAAAGTACTGCGGGGGTACCTCATGCTCGAAGTACTCCCGCAGCAGGTTCGAGACCCGAGGGGTCCTCATGATTTACTTCCTCGCAGCCTTACGAGCCGCCCTATCCGCTGCCTTGATCTGACCGACCATCGGCTCGTCCTTGCCCATGTAATCCGCAACGTGAAGTTCGGGGGGCTTGGAAACAGACGCCGCCTTCTTCATCGTTGAGAATGCGGGTGAGGCATAGCTGCCGTACTCTTCCTTATCGGCATCATCTGCGGTCATCGCAGCAGCCGCGGTGAGAAGGCCTCTGTGACCATTCTCCTCCGAAGTTTCCAGGACATCGTTCACGAAGTCGGCGTATTCACCGCGCTGTGCCATCTGCTCGAGCTGATCCTCTTCGAAAGATTGCAGCTTCTTATTCTCTTCTCCAAACTCAGTCATGAACGCCTTACCGATCTGTCGACCTGGCTGTCCACGATGCGGCTTGAAGTTGAGCTCAGCGATAGAAGCGAGTGCCTCGTAAGTTATGGCTCCAGCGAAATTCTGAAATAGAGCTGAGTGGTTGAGAGCGGCCTGATCCTTCATGATTGCCTTGTACTCATCGAGACCTTCCTCGTCGAAGAGCGTCTTCAGGAACTCCTGGTTCTCAGGAAGTTCGAAAGCGTCCTCGAAAGCCTCACGGATGGAGTTGTAGACGTAACGCTGAATCCTTCTAGGAGCGACGAACGCGTTGAGTCCCCGGACGCCGAGCACGTCGCGGATGAACGACTGACGGAGTCCGGATGCGGCTGCATACCCGTAAGGCTTTGCAGCGGTCTGGTACTCGAACTTGGGCGACGCCTTTTCGGCGGCGGCGGCGGCGTCACGAGTGACCTGGTCCTCGTAATCGTCCTTGAACCTGCTGATGAATGCGACGAGACCACGATCGTTCGGGTTCCGGAGACGAGCTCCGACCCTGTCAACGATCGCAGGATCATTCTGAAGAGCACCAAGAAGCTCGAAGAAATCCTCGATGTCGCTCGTCGAAATACGACCATCGCGAGTGGAGCGTATGATGTTGTCGAAGTGTATACGCCCAAGACCATATGCCTGAAGAACGCGCTCATACTTGAAGTACATCGCGTCGGGACCGGTGGCCTCCTGACGCTCGATCGCAGCAAGCTCAGCCTCTTCCTCGGGGGTGAGCTCTTCGTCATCGTCATCATCGATCCCCTCAGATTCGCGAAGGCGTGCCTTCAGGCGGGCGTTCGCTCGACGAAGTGATTCGATCTGCATGTCCTTATTGTCGGACGCTTCGCTCTCTAGCTTCTCAATGACTCTCTGGAACTCTGAGTAAGCCTGGTCCACTTGATCATCGGGTACCATCTCTGCGAGAGCCTGAAGCGCGAAACCGAGCTCCTTTGAATTCGCTGGAATGTACTCAGGATCCTCAACGGGCGGACGCTCAACATCGAGCTGAGTCGACATCCTGTCGCTCGGAGAAAGCGGCAGCATTGAGGGTAAAGATGAGCTTTCGGGTCCAACCGTGAGACGTCTTGAAACGTCGCTATGCTTGCCGCCCGACTCGCTTAATGACTTTTTGATGATGCTCTGAAGCACAGACTTTTTGATCTTGACATTTGACATGCGTTGTTCTTCCGTGGAATCTACACTAAATATCATATAACGCGAATAGAAATCGAAAAGGCCGCATGATGCGGCCTTTTCTTTTTAAGAAGCTATCTAGATTAGATTACTTCTTCTCGACAGCAGGAGCGGCGGGGGCCGTCTCCGCAGGCTTAGCCTCAGCAGCGTCGGCCGGGGCAGCGTCGGCAGGCTTGACCTCGGGAGCAACCTCGGGGGTCGCGGGGGCCGTCTCTGCTGCGACAGGCGTCGTCTCTGCTGCGGGAGCAGCCTCAACCTTCTCATCGTCCTTCATGGTCGCGAGGAAAGCGGTGAGTCCAGCGATGAGAGCTGCGATGAGAGCTGCGACGAGCTTGTTGTTCTTGATCATTTCCATTTTTGTCTTCTCCTTAGTTGATTATATCATCATCGTTCGATTTTCTTCTTAGAGGAGCAGGTCCTGCTTTACCCTTGTTTAGCATGGAGATTTCCATGAGAGCAACATGGGACGCGACCCTTCTAATGTCATTAGCCATCTGTTCGTCGAACGTAGCTAAAATATTAAACATCTCGATCAATTTTTCAATTTTTTTATCACTTTCGTCGAGTCGAGCTCGAAGAGACTCAATCTCCTTTCGATCATCTGGGAAACCCAGAATTGAACGTAGAAATTTCACGGCTCGCGACCCGTCTGGTTGGCGATGAAATCGTAAATGTCATTCGAATCTTTCTCTGTCAGCTTCTTGATCCGATTCTCTTTCTTACGCTTCGCTAAATCGTCCATCTTTTTTTGGATACTCATGTCGCCGTCAACTATCAATTGGCAAAATTCTACGAACATCTCTTGCAGAGAGAGTTTTTTTCTCAATCCAAAAACGCGCATCTCAGCGTGGAGCTCGGCGGGAAGTTTGATATGAACGCACTTCCGCGGATCGATGATAAAATCGATCTGCTTACGCAGCTCCTCCGCCGCCTCCTGCTCCTGCTCCGACTGCATATGAATCCGGTGGTGCCTCTGGACGTTCCAATGATATGTTGTAATCCTTTCGAAGTAAATCCTTCAGCTGCTTCTTGAGACTGTCGGTCTCATTGGGAAAATCGTTGTCGAGATATTCCTCCGCCTGAGTGATCACATTCTTCTTAACATCGACAAGGGACGTGTAGTTCTTAATCAGCTTCGCAATTTCGCCGGCATACACCTCCATATCGATCTTGGGCTTCTTGTCTTCCTGCTCGATGAGGAATCGAAGAGACTTCCTACGAAGACTTTCATTCGCGGCAGACTCTGAGTCTTCTTCGGCGGATGAGGTCGCTTTCATAAGTGCCTTGTTAACCTGCGATTTGACGGGCTCCTTAACGGGATCAGGCGCTTTCGCTTTCTTTTTTGCAGTCGCTCCGGCTGCAGCGGCTCCCGGAGCGGGTGCTGGGGTCCCTGGAATTGCGGGGGCAGCTCCGGGGGCAGCTGCGGGAGCGGGAGCGGGGACTGCTGGCGTGGCAGGCGCAGCGGGAGCTGCAGGCACTGCAGGAGCTCCGGGAGCCGCTGCAGCCGGGTCAACTGCGGGGGCAGTGCCTGCAGCAGCCGGATCGGTCGCTGGAGCTGTGGCAGCTGGATCTGCTGCGGGAGCAGTTGCGGCCGGATCAGCAGGAGGCGCCTGCTCGTAAAGATTTGACAACTTTGTGTTATACATTTCCTGAATAACAAGTCGTCTTAGCACCGAACGGCTTGTGGTCATTTTGCAGCCTCCATCATTCTCTCGACCTTCCTGATTCGATCTTCAATGATTGACCACTTGAGCTCTTTCATCATCGAGAAGATGTACGATTTTCTATCCTTCAGGTAATCTCGATAATAAGAGTGTTCCCAGCAATCGAGAACAATCACTGGGTAGCTCGAAAATGGAACTCCCGAGTTATGAAGATCCACCACAACGTTGACGTAGCGCTTGAGGAACATGTTGTACGCCATAACGACCCAACCGTTCCTTGAGCTCATCGCGCAGGCGATAAAGTCTCTTTGCCACGCGTCGAAGCTGCCCCAGTCACGTTCGATGCGCATGTAGGCGAGCGAGTCCATCGCCAGGGTCGATCTCACATCAGAGATGTTCTCAAAGAACATTCCATGGAGAAATGCTGCATTTAGATTGTGTGTCTCGTCCATCTTCATGTTTCTGAAGGTGGAGTTGTTTGGGTTCGCGTTCTCACGATCCGCAGAGTCTAGACCCGCAGATATCTCATTGAGGGATTTTATGTACCCGTCCATGAGCTCCTGGTGCGCAGCCTTGTTTTCCTCGCTAAGCTTCTCAGTCCTCAGGTCGAATTTGGTTGTCGACACGACGTAAGCTTCGTTCAAAGGCTTCGGGCTTTGCTCCTGCTTCTTCGGAAGAGTCAGAGATTCGCGAATCACGTCAACGATCTCTTTCTCAGATAGACCTGCGATCTTTAATGGGTCTTTCATTTTATGTCCTTAAACCTTGAATTTCTTTTCGAAATCTTCGATGCTGTAAGAGTGTGAGTTCTGTCCAGGTGAAACTAATGTTTGAGCGCCATTTGAAGTTATCGGACCAGTGATGTTCTCGGGTGATATCAGATTGACCGTGATATCGCTTCCATTCTTCTGCACGCTCTGGACGGTGAATTTTTCGCCTGTCTTAACATCAGTAACCTCAAGACCCGCATCGATCCGGACCTTTCCACCTGACCCGATGACTTCCATCTCAAGAAGCGTCGTGTAAATGCGTTGCTCGTAGCTCTCTCTCATCAGACGAATGATCTTTTTATCAGAGGACGTTCTCATTTTCCTTCCTTGATTCCTGCAAGCTCGCACCATCTGTCGATCGTGCCTTCGGTAAATACTACGTTCGGGGCAACGAATCTGTTAAGTTCCTGTCTCATCGAGTCCCTGTCTATCAGCCCTAGAACGGTGCTCAGATTTGCAGCGCGTTCAGTTGGCGTAGCCCCCTTGACGATCGAGGGAGTATTTATGAAGTTGTTGAAAGAATGGGATCGAGAGGCACCACGAACTGCACCAGCGCTGCCGCCAGAACCACCGGCGCTGCCTGTGCCTCGTCCACCTCCAGCTGATGCACCGCCGCCCGCAACTGATCCATCTTCGCGACCGCCCTCTGGTCGAGTCAAACCCAGCATCCCCGAGATTGACGCAAGCCCTCCGAACACGAGAGTGTCAGCGATATCGTAAGAGACCATGTCTCCTGTCGAGTTCGTAGTTTTTTCAACGAGAGCTTCGAAGTATTTCCTAAAAGCATCGAGTGTGATTCCCTCGATATCGGATGTTAGTTCGATCGGAGTTAACGTGGTAGGTTGTATCGCCTGCTTCTTTCTTATCGCCCTGTATATGCTGACGATGGTTCCCTCAACTGGTTGAGGAACTCGCAAGTTATCCTTCACGACTTTTCCAAGGTCGAAGGTCTTGTTTCCTCGTGAAGGATCCGTTGCAAGGAAGTCAATAGTCTTGTCAAGAACACCACGATCGGCGGGCTTAACGACGCGGAGGAACAGGGTCTTAAACCCGTCCGGTACGGGCGTGGGCTCTCCATCAGAACCTCGACCGACGAGGTACATCTTACCGAGTGAGAGGTTCGAGATTGCGAAGCTTCCGACGCCAGGGATATTCCAGGTGGCAGTTCTACCCGCACCGGCGCTTTCCGGACCGATCAGCATATAGTTGTTTCCCTGCTCGTATATCTCATACGAGCCCAGCTCTTTAACCTTCGAGATGGGAACTCTTTGTGGCGTTGAGAGTCTCGCAGCCCCAGGGCCCGCGTCCACCACATTGTAAACCACAGCTTCCTCTTCGAAGAATTTTAGGTTATTCTTCTTGAAGTCAGTTATGAACATCATCCTGACAGCATCCATCGCGTTGAGGATCGAGAACTTCAGAACCTCGGCGGTCGTGATAGCGTTGAGCAGATCCCTCTGCGGGTCAGCGAGACCCATGGCGCTGAGAATCGGATTCGGCTTCGCCGAGATGGAATCGTTGACGGATTTAATGACGTCTCTGATTGCCTTCGCAGTATTCGGCATCTCGTTTGAACCTGCAGTTATTAGATCCTCGAGCTCAGAAAGAGGTTCGATCGTCCTAAGTGCAGTGTCGAACATGGACCTGTCGACAGCCTCGTCGAGCAGAAAGCTCATGCTCATCTCGTTCAGAGAGTAAATGTCGTGATCACTCATGGAGTTTTTCATTTTCTTCTCAGCGGTCCTCATCCCGAGAGTATACCTCTACTAGGGACTAAGTATCTTCCACTTCGCATAACTGACGAACCTTGATGCCAGCATTTGTAAGAAGAGTGATTCCAGACTCGTCTCGATACCTGTCGATGTAGATGACCTCGTCTATCTTCGCGTTTATGATCGCTTTCGCGCACATGCGACAAGGGTTGAGGCTCACATACATCTTCTTCCGTTTCGGGCTGTTGAAGTCAAGCTTGATAAGAGCGTTCACTTCAGCGTGAATGAATCCAGAATCTCCAGGATTGTCGGACTCCCGACAATTCGGTCCTCCGGCATGATCGCCATTGTACCCGAGTGATAGGAGCTGCGTGTTGTCATCAGCTACAATTATCGCCGCAACTTTGAATGAGGGATCTGAGGATCTCTTGGAGATCGTAAAAACGACATCGGACCAGATCCGATCCCAGGAGGGTCGTGAGCTCAAGTGTTCACCGCGTCGAAGATTGTTTCAATGCTAACGTTGGGAGGCAAGCTGAATCCAGCAGCTTTCCGATGACCGCCACCGCCGAACTTCTTCGCGACCTCGCTCACGTCAGCGTCATCATGGTGCGCTCGAAGGCTTGCCTTAACACGGCGGCTCTCATGATCGTAGTACCAGATCACGGAGAAATCGCACTTTGGAGAGAGAGCAGCGCCGATTTCAGACATCCAATGTGAAGAGTTAACCACGAGCACGCTCTTTCCAGCGATCTTCCGATGTGAGGCGTTCTTCGTAATCTTGGAGATAACGGTCTTGGAGTAGGCAAGGATGTAAGCACCGCGCTCCTGGGCACTGTCCACTTCGGAATCGTCGAGATACTTGTCGAACTCCTCAAAATCAAACTTTACCATGTCGAAGGCCGCAGCGAACTCCTTGGAGTAGGGGATCTCCCACTTCCAAAGGTCACGATCCTCGATGAACTTGATGAGTCGAGGAGCTTCCTTCCCGGGATGGAAGAACTTCCAGGCGAGCATCGCTCCGCTGTGGTTCATGTCGAAACGCGTGCATGAGACATCATGGAGCTCGACCATAGCTGACTTGTGGTGGTCGATGATGAGGAGGTTCTTGGCCTCCTGCATCATACGCTTCGTGGTGGCGTTATCGTAGGAGAAGTCCAGGACGACCACATTCTTTCCTGTCACGTCAGGTGGAGGCTCTCCGTGCTTCGCAGCGAGGTACTCCGCCCGATCACCGAGCAGCTTCCAGGCTGCGTAAGCAGCCCCAAAACCATCGGTGCAGTTTTCATGATAGATGACGAGATCGACGCTGGACGGTTCTAGCATATTCACGTAAGCTCCGGACTAAACTATTATCCCACGTTCTCGTTCGGATTGCACATTATCGGGTGATGCCTGAAACACCTTGGTTCGTAGAGATTCTTCCCACCGACCTCGATCTCCTTGTCATCGTTTGTGAGCTTCGCTGTGTAGTACGCATCGCTTCCGCAAGCTGGGCACACAGCAGGGCACTTTTCGACCTTCGTAGCGAACGGTAGAAGTGAGGTCACCTCCTCGAAGGGACGACACTTCGCGCTCAGATCAAGGGTCGCGATCAGCACGTCAACACCACTCCGCATGATCTCCAGGGCCGCTGGTGCCACCCCGTCTATCATGAAGGCTTCGTCTATGGCCACCGCATCAATATCACCCTTGATGCTTCTGAAGTGGTTCAGAAGGGCAGCTCCCGAGCTGACGCAGGTAGCAGGCCACTTGGCACCTGAGTGGGTGCAGATCTGAGATTGCTCGTATCTCGCGTCCATCGAGGGCTTGTACGCTATCACCGTCCGACCCTGAAGCTTAAGACGCTCGATGGACGCGATCAGACGTGATGTCTTGGAGCCCCACATCGGACCACAGAAAATAACAAGATTTGGATTACCCTGCATTCGTTCTCCCGTAATCATCCTCTATTATGATCGAACCGTCGTTCGACTTGTCGCCGATCTCAATGACAACACTTTCTTCGAGAGCCTCAAGTCTGTATGGACACTCGGATTGCACGTTGAAGACATCGCCTGGAGAAAGAATTCTCTCTTCCCAGGGATACTTCTCTGGCTTTTCAATCGTCCGCGAGCTGCCAAACGTCACCTTAACAAGTCCGCTCATTATCAGGAAGAACTCATTCTTAATCTTATGAAACTTCAGGCTCGTTCTATGGCCCTTCCTGATCGTGATGAGCTTTCCCTGAAAGTCAGCAGTGGAGCTCCAAACCTGAGCAGTGCCCCACGGCTTTATCTCGTTCGATGACTTGGTGACCCAAGCATGCTTAGGAGCCCTCATTAAAATCCCACCAATCAAGAGTCATCTTAAGACCATCCACAAACTTGACCTGCGGCTTCCACCCAAGAACCTGCTCAATGATCGTCACGTCCGCAAGAGTATCCCGCACATCGCCCGCGCGGACCGGTGCACTGTTCACCTCGAGGTTCGGAAACTTGAGACGAAGGAGGTCGAGGACTTCATTGTTCGAAAGTGACTCGCCCGACCCAACGTTGAAAGCGTGCCCGCGGAAGTCATGCTGAGATTCAGCTGCCAAACGATTCGCCCGAGCAACGTCCTTGACGAAGACAAGATCTCGAGTCTGGTATCCATCACCGTCAGAGCGAAGTGGACGTCCCTCCTTCAGAGCTGAGCACCACGCGGCGACTGCTGTCGAGTAGGGAGACTTGCCGTCCTGGCCGGGACCGTAGACGTTGAAGTAACGTAGGCAGACACTCTTCTGCTGGTAGAGTCGCCCGAAGAGGGTCAGGTAATCCTCGATCATCCGCTTCTGCAGACCGTACGGAGACTGAGGGTTGGAGGGCGAGAACTCGGTGGTTGGCAGCTGGTCGATCTCGCCGTAGACGGACGAAGACGAGGAGAACACGAACTTGGTGCTTCCACCACGAATCGCATCGAGGAGAGCAAGGGTGCGAGTGACGTTGAGATCGTTCGATTCGAAAGGAAGCTGGACGGAGTACTCAACGCGTGGCATCGCAGCGAGATGGAAGATGACATCGTAGAGCCCAGCCTTGGAGCGAGACAGAATCTCACGATGAGCGAAATCGCCCTCGATCACGAGAACAGAGCCAGCGACCCTTTCGGACTCAGGGTGCTTCAGCTCGAAAGCCCCAATAAGATCGGCAGGAACTGCTCGAAATGAGATTCCGTTGAGAGAATCAAGTGAGCCGTTGGACATGTCGTCGATAACGTCGACGATGTAATCGTTCATGATGAGCTCACGAACAACATGAGAACCGATAAAACCACATCCGCCCGTTACAAGGGCACGCTTGTTATTCATTTTTACCTCTTGAAGAAATGATAGCCCTGATGATTTGTCGAGAGAAGGTATCTCTGGGCAAGCTTTTGATCCTTCATCTTTCTAGCCCTAAACGAGCAGAGAATGTTTCTCCAGTCATTAACAAGCTGGTAGAAGGCTGGATCATCCATCTCGTCGCTGAGCTTGGGACTGATAAGCATGAAACCGTCGAGGAATTCGCCATCGGTCATCTTGTGAACCCGCTCCTCAACTCGCATCAGATCATGGATCGGAAAAGATCGAGGATATGCTGGCATCGGACGGCCAAGATTGTCGCTTGAATTCGCAATCGCGTCCAGCATCTCGAAATCACGTTCATAGCAGTGGAGAGAATTTGATGTGTGTACGTACTCGCCAAGTTCGACGTTAAGCTCATTCGCCAGAACCTCCTGCATAGTTGTGAAAGCTGGAACATCGTATGCGATCCCAAGGATGATGTCGCTGGATCGCATGTTGACGTGAAGGTGGAGCTTACCCTCGCGAATGAAGAATTGGAGCGCGAGAGTGCATGGAACGTCCTTCACGGCGTAGATCGAATCGTCAGGGGTCCTGATATGAATAACAGCGCGGCGACTGTCAGGATCGCGCTTGAGCTCGCTCTTGACGTACTCCCACTGATTCAGCCCACCATCAGCGATCCTCGGATGAAGCTTGAAGATTCGAGCGCCGTACGCGGAGTTTGCAGTCTTTCCATCATCGCTGATGTCCTTCCAAAAGGAAGCGTATCTCGAGATCCATTCGGTGGAGTTGCTTCCGCTCATGTACCAGAGAGTCTCAGCCACAAAGTAGGAGAGCGAGAAGTTGCGAGCTTCGATGTAAGGAAGGCGATCTCGAACGTTCTTGATCCTGAACTGAACCCCCAGCTTCTCCTTGATCTTCATGCCACGAGGAGAAGAGATGAAATCGGACTCATCTCGAATCAAACGGCAAAGATCGACGTAAGCATGTGAGAAATTTCCGTAAGTCTTCATACCTTCAGCCACTCCCTAATTTCGAGCGTCTCGCGCTCAAGATTCTCGTCATCAACCCAGATCGTGAGAACCTCGCACTTCGTCCAGCCCTCGAACTCCTGATAGAGGCTGTCAAGCCCCTCGAGCGCGTGAGCGTCAATGTAACTGTGGAGGTCGTCGCGTATCCCATTATAGCTCTTCCGGCGACAAATGACAATCTTACCGCCGGCTTCAGCAAACTTCTCGTCAACCTTGCGAAGGACGACGTCATCCGTCTCACGATTGAAGTGCCTCGAGTAGACCCATTCCGATGCATAGTTCCTGTCCATGATGGCGCTAGCCTTTGTCTGGCAGAGAAAATCTGCTAGAAACGTCGCTCCGTACGTCAGCAGATTCTTGAAGTAGCTTGGATCACGAAGGTCGGTGAACCACTCACCCGAGTTCTTAAAAACAGGAATCCCGAGCTGCCGAGAAAGCTCGGCTGCCATCTCCGACTTTCCGCATCGATCTGGACCCTCGAATGTGATAAGCATCTTAACCTCGCTTTGCGTGTTGCTCGATCAAATCAATCTTATGCGACGGGCTGAAATCTACAACCTGGCGAAGCGCTTCCTCCTGACGATTGATGATATCGGTCCGCTCAGCAACGCTCATCTTGGAGAGACGGGTCACAGCTCGAACGACGTCCTCTGGATCGTTGACGAGGAAATCGCCCAGACCGACCGGACGAGCGTGAACGTACTCGTTCGGGATGAGAGACACAACCCCCGCCTGAATCGCTTCCGTGAATCGCATCGTGATGTTACCGTAGGGTGTGTAATCGTCGCGGGTGATGTGAGTCACAGCGATGGAGTTGTTGATGACTCCGAAGATCTCCTTGTAAGCGAGGCGGGTACCAAAAGCGACGTGAGGATTCTCCTGCAGAAGAACGCTCGGGTCCTTACGTTCCGGGCTCCTTTCGAGCCAGTTACCCCACACCTTCGTCTGAATCCCGCGAGTCCTGAGGGAGTGACTCGGGACGGAGTAGTACTTTCGGAACTGCGGATCGCGATCGTAGTTGTTACCGACGTAAGTGTAGTTGTACGAGTACTCAACGGGCTTGAAGAGACGCCGAGCCGAAGAAGCCCATGGCATCGAGATCCTGGCTCGGGTCTGTTCACGCGGCTTGATGCAAGCATCAGCGAGTTGCGCGTTGGGCCATCGAAGCTCCTCCTCCGGAGTCATCTTCAGATCACCGTCATGGATGATGATGGGAACTCCCTTCGCGTGATAGTGATCGAGGAGCTCGCACTGACGCTTGTAATCGGGCTCAGTAGCACGCTCGCCGCCGATGGACTCGTCGTTCTTCCAGGTAGGCCAACGCCACTCGACGAAGAGAACGTCTCCCTCGGGGAATCCAGCGTCATCGTACTCGACGCCAGGGTATGGCTCATCATCACGACGCTTCTGCACCTGAACAACAGTATGTCCGTGACGATGCATCTCGTCCACGAGATCGACTCGACCACCACGATAGTGGTCAGGAGTGTTCGAAACTGTCTGCTTCTCGAATGGGGTCACGAAACCCCAGAATGAATATAGAATTCGCATCTTTTACCTCACATAACCTTGATTTTCTTACCCTTTGTCGACAACCCGAAGTCAGACCGATCGACCTCGGCAACGCAGAGCGTGTATGGTTCAAAAGCAATCTTACCGTCCCAGTCCCACATGAACATCTTTTCCGTGTTTCCAGCCTCACCCATCACCTGAAGCATGAGATAGGGCTTCCCGTTCTTCGTCTTCTTCTCGACAGAGCTCACGATAACGAACCAGTAGACATCAAGTCTCTCCCAGTTATCGATGGAGTAAACCTCCTTGTCCTTAAATTTCTGACGAAGTTCGGTGGAGACCAGGGAGATTGGATCCATCTTGCCCGAGAGCTCGATCTGCATCAGGGCAATCTCGCGACGGGTCCACTCGGGCATGCCCTCGGTCTCGACAGTGAGCTCGCGGAACTTCTTGATGCCGCGCTGTGGATCCTTCTTCGCCCACTTCTTGATGTCGTCAGCATTCTCGATGATGACGTGGTGCATCTGCTTCCAGGACGAGAACTGCTTTCCGCTTCCAACGATTCCCATCGAATCGAACGCGTTTGCCTTGATGAGTGCCTCGAGAGCGCGCTTGTTGAACTTGGAGGGTCGCCACTGACCGTCCTCCTTCCAGAGCATCTCCTCGATGCTGCGGTAAGGTCGGCATGCCACGATCTCCTCGATTGCTGTCTCACCGACTCCCTTGATAGTGTTGAAGGATGGGATGAGGAGCTTACGCTCAGAGTCGACCGACCACTGATTCGTGGAGAGGTTGATGTCGACGTTGCCGATATCGTACCCCATCTTCTTCACATCGGAGATCGCCTGGGCACGATCGTCAGGGTTACCGATCATCGACTCCATGTAGGCGCAGAGCCACTCGGATTCGAAGTACGTGAGGAGCCAGGCGCAGTAGAAGGAATCGATAGCGTAGGCCAGGGCGTGGGAGAGGTTGAACCCGTACCCCGCGAAGAAGAGGATGTCGTCCCAGAGCTTAGAGGCGACGGATTCCCTGATGCCATTGCCCACCGCGCCGTTGACGAAGTTGTCCTTCATCGCTTTCGCCTTCTTCATCGACTCCTCAGGGTTACCGCCCTGACGCTTCAGGATGTTCTTTCGAACCTTGTCGCACTCGGACTTTGGGAACCCAGCCACCACGTTGCAGAGCTGCATGAGCTGCTCCTGGAAGATGATGCATCCGAATGTCGGCTCGAGGACCTGCTTGATGAGTGGATGCTTGTAGTCGATGTCTCGCGGGTTCGCCTTCGCCTCGAGGTAGAGCTTGTCAACCTTCGCCGCGAGCGGACCAGGTCGGAAGACCGAAGTCAGGGTGGCGATGTCGATGATCGATCGTGGCTTGGCGTTCTGGAAGAGACGCTGGGCACCCTTGCTGGTGAGCTGAAAGACACCTGGCGTTCGGGATGTTGCCTCGTGGTAGACGTTCTCATACACCTTCTGATCATCGAAGTTGATAACGTCGGTTGCCATGTGCTCATCGAACCACTTCTTGACCTCCTGGAACGTCGGGTTCTTGATCCCATGATGACGCTGAAGAATTAGCTCGATCGTTCGATGGATCGTTCGAAGCGTTTCAAGCCCCAGCAGGTCGAACTTAACCCACCCCAGCATCTCGAGATGCTTGTAGTTCATGCCCTCGACCCAGGGGGTCTGCTGCTCTCCCTTCGCCATGATGAGTGGCATCCGCTCGGCAATACGTTCCGAGATGATGACACCACCAGCGTGTCGCCCCAGAGCCTTGTTCTGCTTGAACAGGACCTTGATGGATTCCGAGACCTGTGGGTGGCGATCGATGAAGTTTCGGAAGCTCTCGCAGTGCTCGTAGCTGTCCTCATAGGTCAGGACGAACAGGTTCTTGTCATCCCCAACCTTCTTCGTTGCGTTCATGACCTCACGTTCGACGGTCTTCAGGGCCTCGTTAACCTCCTCGAGCGGAATGTCATAGAGACGGGAGACGTCGCGGATGAGTGTCTTCAGCTTGAAGGTGTTGTAGTTCGAGATTGGAACGATGTTCTCGCCGCCAAACTTCTCACGTAGGATCGAGAGTAGGAGATCTCGGTTCTCGACGTCGGTGTCGATGTCGGGTAGACCCTCGCGGTCAGGGGATAGGAATCGCTCGAAGAGCAGACCGTACTTGATCGGATCAACGTCAGTGATGCCGAGGACGTAGCAGACGAGGGAGCCCGCACCGGAACCTCGACCGACGCCGACGAACATCTGCTCCTTCGCAGCGGAGATGATCTCCTTCATCGTGAGGAAGTAGGACGAGAAGTCCTTCTGCTTGATGACATCGAGCTCGTACTTCGCACGTTCGACGTACACAGGATCGGTGTGGAAACCCTTCGCGATGAGGCCCTGCTTCACGGATTCGACAAGAGCCTGGTTCGCCGTCTTACCCTCAGGGATGACGTAGCTCGGAAGCTTGACGGAGCGATCAGGTTGGACGTCACCGATCTCCTCATGGGCGAGATGCCAGGTTCTCTCGACCGCCTTGCGAATGAGCTCCTCCTCACCACGGTAGAAATCATCGGTCCCGCGGGAGATCATGAACTCATCCCACACCTGCGATGCGTTCTTCGGGTAGAGCTCACACTTCAGCTGATCCTTGCTCTTTGGGATGGAATCCGCCGAGAGGTCAGCGTAGTTGAGCCAGCCGAGCTTCTTGTAGATCTCGCGCTCCTTCCAGTGCTCAGGGCGGGCATAGTGGGAGTCGCAGGTAACAACGAGCTGGTCGGTCATGCCCTGACGCTTCGCGAACTCCATGATCGCGCGGTTGACGATGTGCTGGGCTGGGAGACGGTTGAACTGCAGCTCGAGCATCACGTTCTTGCGACCTACAGCCCAAGCAAGACCATCGAACGAGTTACCGACTCGGTTGATGACGCGCTCCATGATCGACGGATCATTGAGAAGCCGGCTGTTCAGGCTCTCGAAGCTGTGCTCCTGCAGCTCGCGGAAGACCTCGAAGGCGAGCGGACCACCGATGCAGGCAGTGGAGACGATGAAGTTATCGTCCTCCTGTGCCTCCTTTAGCATCGCGAGGTCGACACGTGGGAACTTGTAGAAGCCCTCCGAGTAACCACGGCTCACGAGACCGAAAAGCCGTTCGAGACCCTTGCTGTGACGCGGTAGGACAACGAGGTGATGACGACGGTTGATTGGGTTGAAGTGCTTCGTGGACTTCGTCTCGTCCTCGTTCTCGATCGTGAGGGCGGAGGCGTCGGTGTCGATGCCGATAGTCTCATCGTTCTCGTCGGTGACAGCGACGATCGGAGTCACGATGCTCTCGGGCTTCTCCTTCGCCTTCGCGTGGCTCTTGCGGTCTCGCTTGAGCTGCTGCCACTCGTGGTACTCAGCCTGCCAGGCATTGAGATCCGGGTGGATGTACATCTCACAACCCGGGATGAACTTCAGGTCCTTCCCCGCTTTTTTCAGCTTGTCAGCGTGAAGCCACGCGTGACCGAAGCCGTTCATCTGACCGTGATCGGTCAGGCTCCAACCATCGAGACCGTTCTCGAGGCAGAAGTCAATGTGCTCTTGTGGGTAACCAAGTCCATCAAACGTCGAAAACCCCGAGTGCGAATGAATTCCAAAGAACTTTTCTGGACGTTTAAGTTCGCTAAGGTCTGACATGTTATCTCCTGTGTCTAATCATATTACAAGACCCGTGCGTTTGCATGAATTCAATTTTTTTCCCAATTCGGTATTTTTTCAGCGAACTCAACACTAATTCTCTCGTATTCATCTCGTTGGATAAGTGTTACGCCAAAGTTGTATTCTTTGATAAAGTCCTCTACTTTCTCTTTAGCGCGACCGGTCCACAGTCCTTTTACTTCATAAAATCTTTCGTCGTCCTCGACCCAGAAATCCGGAACGTATTGAAGACCTGATTTCAGAGAAAAACGTGAAGGTTCGTATTTCCACTTTTTTCCGATATACGTCAAATACCTCGCAAAGTTTGCCTCCCACGAACTTCTGAAAGTTGTTGATAAGTCATCTCGGAATCCAAATTTTGCAAATGACATTTTCTTAATTGACTCGATGTAACTTTCTCTTTGCGTGTGATGATTGCATTTGTATTTCCGTGAGCATGTTTCTTTTGTCTTACGTTCCATCTCGCCAGAAGACCACCGTTCTTTCATTGATCGTGATAGCTTCTCACGATGCTCGGGCGTGTTTGGGTCCCACCCACTTTCATAGCGTCTTTTCATGGACTCGCTCTTCTTAAGGCGCTGGGCTTCATTCTGAACGTATGAACCGCGCTCGCGACGCAGCTTCACCATATTCGACTTTACACAAGTCGGGCAATTTCTGGATGTTTGGCGGCGAGTTACGTCAACGAACACCTCGAAACACGTTTCGCAATTCTTTTGAACACCCTCAGTTTTCACTAAAGTTTCAGCTTTTCTTTGTGATCTTAAAGCGGCAGCTTTCCGTCGAGGTGATCCCCCGCGTCCTTCGCCGCCGCCCTTACGATCTCCAAACTTTCTTTCGATAGTGCCATCATCGCTCCTACCGAAATTTAAGGACGACCGTCCTTTTTTACTGGCCTCAGCCGCGGCCCGGACGCTTTCCACGATGACGCAGCTTGGAACGAGACATTCTCTCAGCGTCGTCATCGGAGACTCCAGACGCTTTCAAACGAGCGAGTCGAATCTTCTGAAAGTCGTCCTCGTTTGTTGCTCCAGGAATGTCACCGAATTCGGTGCTATATCCACCACCGAACTCTTGCTCCTCAAGCTCGTCTGATTGGACTATGAGCTTCTTCTTGTCATGATCAACGCTCTCGATTTCCTCACGGATGATACGACGGAGCTGTGACTCGGTGATCTTCATTGTAACCTCTGACGGTTAAGTATCATCCCAGTCATCATCCTGGAGTTCGATCTTCTGCTTCTTTTCAGTTTTCTGAGCGTCCAGCTCCTCCAGCTGGGCATTAGCGAAGTTGACCATCGTTTCGATGGATCGCTTCATGCCGTTTTGAGTCGCCTCGAGGCTAATGATTTCCTCTCTCTGAGCTCTTGGTAGATCCTTCAGAGATTGAATCAATGACTTAACGACCTCATTGACGTTTTGAATCTTAGATTCAGCATCCTGATTTTGGTCCTCTAAATTTTCGTGGATCTTATCCATGAAATTTAGGATATCGCTGGAGAAAGTCGTTACAGCAGCCAGCGCGATCTTACGATCTTCGATCATCTTTTCATTTTGCGCCAGTTGTTCATTGAAGCCATTCGCGACTTCGACAAGATACTGCGCGGCAAATCTCTTCTTCTCAGTTTCTGTAGTACTCATGGTGTCATTTTATCGTGACGCCCAGGAAAAGAAAACGAAGTTTAGGATCCGTAAAGCGCTTTTTTCAGCGCACGAACCTGAGCGTCATAAGCGCTGAACTCTCCATTGACGAATTCAAGGGCGAGCTCACTGCAGGTTCCGTCATCCTCAAATGTGAACTCGAACTTTCCGCCCAGAAGCTTACCCGCGGATAGCAGCTTGCGCCCGCGCATCTTTAGGAATGCAGCGAGCGCAAGGTCTGATGTTCTGTAGTTCGTTGCCATAACCTAAATTATGGCGATCAGTAGCCGTTCTTGAGCCTCTCGCAGATCTTGTTGTGCTTCTTGACGTAGGCTGCATGCAGCTCATCGGGAGTGACACCGACTAGCTTCAGGGTCGTAAAAAAGTACTTCATCGCGTCCACGATCTCCTCGAGGAATGCCTCCCGATCGAGATGTGGGACCTCGGTCTGCCGGTGGGACTTCGCGTTCTTCAGCTCCTGGAGAGCTTCGAACATCTCCTCGACACCCTTCAGCGTGACGTCCCTGAGAAGGATCTGTGACTCCTTCTTAGTCACATCGACGGGCCACTGGGGATAGTAACCCTGGAAACGCTCGCAGAGAAGTTGCATGAACTCCTCGCGGAGCTCAAACATCTCCTCTAGCTTGTCAGTTGACGTCGGCATTCTGCATGCCCTCAGCCGCGAGCTCGTCAGCCTTATCCGAGAGACGCCTGACGGCATCGAGGAAAGCTTGGTTGTCATCCTCGTTGATGGTGAGCTTGTCACCATCGACCGTGAGTCGAAGAGTCCTGAGGTTGTCAATGATGTCGGTACCAGTCAGCAGAGCGAGCTGGAGGAGGTCAACGACACGGACGATAGCATGATCTGAAAGAGTGTATGTGCTCATATGTTCTTACTCCGTTGAGATTATAGTTCAGCGCCTGAGAAGTTTATAGGAATCAGCTCTGTCGAGCTGGGACCCACCAAGTGGTTCTTCCGTCGAGGGTCTCCTCCTTTATGATCTCCTCTCCGTCTTCGTCAGTCTTTCTTCCGTAGCAGAGAAGTTCATTTCCGTAACCACCCGACTCATCATCAAACCCCTTATATGATTTGATTGTTGCCCCCTGAGACTCGTATGAGGCTCTGAGCACTCTCTTAACGCTTTCGTTGAGCGCCTCGAACTCCTCCAGACTCAGTGAGTCGACCTTGCGATGGGGAGAGAGCCGGGCGAGCCAGAGGGAATCAGCCTTCACGTAGTTACCGACCCCAGCGACCACACCTTGATCCATGAGCGCCTGGGCGAGTGTCCACTTCGGTTTCCTCAGCATCGCAGTCTGGAATCGCTCGTGGCTCACGTCCTCAGCCAGCATATCAGGTCCGAGAGTCTTCAACTTCGCAGCCAGCGTCCGCCGGCCCTGGGACCACTTCAGAGTCCCGAAGTTCCGGGTGTCATTGTAGTATACGTCCGTCCCATCATCGAGGCTCAGACGCACTCTGGCGTGGCGCGATGCACTTCTGGACCAGTGACCTGTCATGCCCAGCGTCGACCAGATCGATGAGTCACCGCCGTCGAGCAGGATGTAGATGAACTTGCCGTGGCATCCAGCTCCGACGACCCGTTTGGGCAGTTCGGAGACAAGATCGGCATGACCCTCGAAAGGCTTCCTGGCGTAACGACCCGACAGGATCTGGACACCGGTGATCGTTCGATCGGTGAGAGCTCGAGCGAGCCCTTCGGCAGCTAACTTGCACTCTGCACCCTCTGGAATTTCGCACCTCCTAATTCATATTGTATAGGAAGTTCCCGATTTTACAGCATCTGCCTGATGAGTTGCCGGAGCCTGGATTCACTCATTGTTTTCTCTCGTTTTTTCAGAGCTTCACCGGCGAGCTGGGTGACACGGAGGTCATCGTCATTCAACATCGAGCGGATAACCTCCGTCGGAGTATTCGAATGCTGCACGACCCATCTACGAACCTGATCCTCATCATCTCTTGCGAGCTTAGAGAGGATCTCTGGCGGGGTGTTCAGGTTCCACGCGACGCTTCTGCGCTTTATAGGGTCGGGATCGCTGGAAAATGACACGAGCATCTCTTGGGGCAGATTTCTGTTTGCGATCGCGCTCATATACACAGCTTCTCTTTTGTCATTTGACAGCTTGACCAAGACATCTGGTGGTGTGTGCAGATTTTGTGCGACTCTTTCCCTGACGCCATCCGCGCGATCGCTCGCAAGCTTGGCGAGAACGACATGATCTCTTGTCGAGCGCGCTGCTCTCCCGCGATCATCTTTGTTTTTGCTTCGTGATAGGTCCTCAAAGAAAGCGTTGATACTTTCTTTAGGGATCGATGGGTGCTTAGCGATCATGTACTTGTTGTCATTATCAGGATCGTTCCATAATTTTAGAGCCAGCCAGGCGGGTACGGCTTCTCTTCGTTTTTCAAAGTAATACAAGATTGCTCGCCGAACGCTGGCGTCAGGATCGGAAACTACTCTATCGAGCATCTCATCTGAGAGCGTTAGATTCGATCCGCCGACAACCTGAGCTCGAACGCCTACGTTTCCTCTATCGAGCATCAACTTGAGAACGCCATCATCAACTCCTGGCTCTCTCAGAATGAGATGCATGAGGTCGCTCGCCTCGTCCTTTGAGATCCCCTTCGTCACGTGATTAAAATCTTCAACGCTTCTCGCAGCGAGTTGAACTTTCAAACTAGCAGGATGCCTTCCACCCAAGCTTCGATTCTTTTCCTTGAATATCACCATGATCTCATCGTGATAAGGACCGAGAATATCTCGCAACCTTGTTTGAGTGAGACCTTTATTGGCTCTATCGACCGACAGCCCACCATCTTTGCCGCCCAAAGTGGGATTTCCGTTCACGAATCCGATTGAAACCCAATCAACATCGGATTTGGGACTATCTTTGATAGCATAGAAGAGCGTTACGTCCTGACCTGGTCGGCCGACGTAGTTGTAGAATAGATTCGATCCCGAAGTTCGGGCTGTGCACCAGGTTGTCTTGGGCTCCATCGTTGCCGGATCGTACTGAGCGATCTTACAGCTCTTCTCGCGAGTCGTGGGTAACCAAAGATTCCACGGTCCAACTTTGCCGACCCGGTCGCCCTCGATATCCTCAGCTTCATTGACCTCGATCCTCTGCTTCTTCATCTCCGAGAGACCGAGAATCAGCTCCATCTCGTCAACTGTCATTGTGGTAGGATCAGCGGGAGAGTTCCACGAGCGTGCGTCAGGTGGGAATCGAGAATCTATAGCAGTCCTGAACTGCTCGTTTGCCTTGTACTTCTCACCGATCGCAGCGTCCCGTTTCGAGAAGTTTTTGATCGTGACAATCGCATCCTCAAACGGATGGATCTCCTCAGTCTTGGGCCTCTCACCAAAACGAGCAGTCAACCAGCCGATCCACTTGGGTTGAAGGCGTGAGAGATCCTGGGCATGATCCGGGTACTTCTCGGCGAGGTAGCGTTGGTCGTCCTTGAATCCCTCGAGGAGTACTGATTCGACAAGGACACGCAGTTTGAAACGGTTCAGCATCATGATCGTAAGTATTTCGCTTCAGATCATCCGTCTGATGAGATTGCGGAGCCGGGACTCACTCATACCGCGCTTCCTTAACTCCTCACGAGCGGTCAGCGCAACGCTTCCGTCCTTGTCGTTCGCGAGCTCACGTACGATGCTGATGTCGGTGCTTTTATTGTAAGCTACGGAGGCTCGAACGGTGGGGTTTTCGTCATTTGCGAGCTGGCGAATCAAGCTGGCGGGAGCGCCCCTATTCTGAGCGACTCCCAAACGAATGTAATAGTCAGAATTCTTAGCAAGATTCTGAAGCGTTTTAACGGGGGTCGATGGATTCTTACCGATAGCCTTGAGAAGATCCCTGTCAGTGCGGCCCAGTACCCTGTCAAAGAACGAAATATCTGCGAGTGAAGCTAGTGTCTCGGGCGGAGCGTGAGGGTTCATAACGACATATTGAACGACCTCCTTGTCCTTCGTGAGGCGCGTGAGTATCTCGGGAGGAGTCGACTCATTTTTCGCGATCCTCTGGCGCACATCGACGCTATCATCTCGGGAGAGCTTCTCGATGATGTCAACGGGAATGTCATTGTTCTGGGCGAGCATATGTCTCACCCGCCACTCGGGATCATCAGCGAGGAGCTGGGCTATATCACTCGAGATACCGGGGGCTTTCGCGACCTGCTGCTTCAGGGAAGCAGCCTCCGTCTTCGATATACCCTGCATGATGTGATTGAAGCTCTGGGCATCGCGAGCAGCATCCCTGATCTTCTCCCGCGCAGGTGAGACCCCACCATGTGCTTCTACACGCCCTCGCAGGATCTCCATGACACCATCGAAGTCCTCTCCGAGCATGCGCCTCAGACCCACCTCATTCATAGGATCATTCTCACCGTCGACCGTGGGATGCTCTCCCGGGATACCCTCATACTCCACTGTCCCGCTATCATTCAAGGCTATCGAGACCCACTTCCGTCGGGTGGGAACGTTCCCCTGGTGAACGAGAGTGAACATGCTGTACAGGGCGACGTAGTTGTAGAAGAGATTCGAGGCGTCGGTCCGAGCCGTGCACCAGTCGGTGTTGGGCTTTCCAGATTCCTTGTTGAGGCCCACAATGTTGCAGCTGTTCTCACGGCTGGAAGCCTCGTAGATCTCCCAAGGACCGACCCGACCGATCTTATCGCCCTCAATGCTCTGCGATCTATCGACCTCGATGCGAGGTTTCTTGAGCTTCGAAAGCTTGACGAGCCCTAGCATGTCAACGACAGTCATGTTCGTCGGGTCGGAGGGGGATGACCACTGCCTGTCCGGAAAAGCAGCGTCGACCTGTCCCCGCCACCAATCGTTGGTGCGGTACTTCTCACCCATCGCAGAATCGAGCGGAGCGTAGGACTTGATAGCTTCGAGAGCTTTCTCAAAGGTAGCGCTCTCGGAACTCGTCGGATTCTCACCGAATCGAGCGGTGAGCCACGCAATCCACTTGGGCTGAAGCTTCGAGAGCTCAGCCGAGTGATCCGGGTACTTTTCGATCAGGTAGCGCTGATCGATCTTGTAGCTCTCGAGCAGGACTGATTCGATGAGAGCTCGCAGGTAGGGCTTGGAAATCATCTCCCTAACTATTTCCGTCGCCGAGCGTTTTCCTCAGGTGCTCGTGATAATCGTTGAGAGCGTGATCGTTCGGTTGCACCGCGCGCCAGTCGCCGAGAATGAAGATGCGGTAAGCATCGTCCCCGTACTTACCGATACCGTGCAGGTCCTTCGCCTGCTTCCAGCCGCCCGCAGCGTACTCAGCGGACATCCGCTTGAGGGTCTGCGTGCGCTTCCGTTGCATGCCGAGGGACTTGATGAGGTCCTCGAGATCGGCGTCGGGAGCCGACGCAAGCGCGCCCGGAGTGGGCCAGCGTTGGAACATCTCCTCGACAACCGGCTCCATCTGAGCGCGCTTCGTTAGGTTTAGGCACAGGCAGCAGACAAGGATCTTCCATCCATCTGGCCAATACTTTTCCTGAATGAGACCGAACTTAGGAGGTGTCCACATACCATTATTTTACGTGGGCACCTTTACTTTACAAGCCGATCAGCCTACGCCGTTAAATCCGCTTGAACCGGTGACAATCTGGAAGTTGTTCGTCGGAATGCTCGTGAGACCACCGAGCACCACGAAAGGTATCGATGCTGCAGTGGAGCTTGAGAGGAAGAGTCGATCGACACGAAGCTCAGCAGTGTAGCTGCTTCCCGACGGAACAACAAAAAAGTTATTTCCCTGAACTCCAAGCTGCGTGAATCCAACCCTTAGCTCGAGAGCGCTTCGATTCTGGACGGTAAAAAACCTCGTCACGAAGGGAAAGTAAACTGCAGCTGTCGAAGTAACGGACGATGACGTCACGAAGGGCGTGCCTGAGACCTGATACGCTGGGACGAATCCCTCACTCATCACTGGATTGTTATAGCTCATTTCTTTTTGCTCTCCGGTTAAGTATTACGTCAGAGAGCAATTGACTAGTACGGTGGATGAAAAGCTTCCTTCACATCGTCACTGAAACCGAACGCTTCGATCGTGTGGTGGAACGGACTTCCGGGAATATCATGCACGAGATGCAGCATCTTTTGAGCAAGCTCACGTACCTCGAGCTGCGCGTCCTGCTTCATCCGAAGGCCGAGAAAGTGATTGAAAGAACGCCAGTTGAACATGAGATCCATTGTCACCTGATTACCGTAGGGCAGGTAGAATCGGGCGGACTCCTTAGCTCGCTTGCGATCCATACCACACTCGACAAGACGCTCGAGAGTCTCGTGGTAGCGCATGACAGCGTCCTCCATGAAAGCGATGTACTTCGCCTTCTCAATCATAGGCCAATCGTTTGGAACGACGTACTTGTCATCCTTCAGCTCCTTGTAGCGAGCTGACTCAGCGTTGATCGAAACTCCGATACGATGCTTTAGAAGGTGGATGTGAGTCGCCGTGTCAACGGTAACGAGAAAATGCAGCGAACTCTTCTCGAAAGGAGTCTCATGACCATTCTCAGCCAGCATCTTCAGGAGGGCTGGAACCCGCTTTCTCTTCTCCTCTGTGAGATCCCGACTCGTGCTCGTCCACGCTGAGAGAGCGTGCGCTTCGTCCCCACCGTACCAACCGACCAGCTCCACCCTGTTGTCCTGAAACGGCATTTCTCAAACTGCTCCTAATGTGTTTATCCCAAATGATCTCAAAAAACCACTGAAGGAGAGTCAGCGTGGTCCCTGTGATGAGGACGATCCCGGCAGACTCTCCCGCGCTTCCAGTGAAAAAGTAAGCTATCGAGAAACCGTAGCACATGGAGAAAGCTCTCCAAGCTACGACTTTAGCGAGCAGCTCTACTTTTGCTGATCTCAAATTACCTCACAGATCGTCTCAAGTAAAAGTCGGGTTACAACGTACGGATCAACATTCGCGCAGGGTCGACGATCCTCGAGGTATCCGCAACCGTTCTGAGCAACGTGAAGTGGGATGCGAATGGAAGCGCCTCGATCGCTCACTCCCCAGCGAAAATCCTTGTAGGAACAGGTCTCGTGATGTCCCGTGAGTCGCTGCTCGATGCCATGACCGTAGTTCGTGATGTGCCAGCTATGGGAGCGGCGGAGACGCTCGCACGCTGCTTCGATGTGATCCATGCCTCCCTTCTCCCGCATTTTCCGGGTCGAGAAGTTCGTGTGAGCACCAGCACCGTTGAGCTCCGCGACAGGCTTCGGGTCGAGTTTCGCAACGACGCCATGCTTCTCACCGATTCGATAGAGGAGCCATCGCGCGAAGATGAGATGGTCAGCGACCGTGATAGCGTCGGCAGTCCCGATCTGGAATTCCCATTGCCCGGGCATCACCTCGGCATTGACACCGCAGATAGCGAGACGAGAATCAAGGCAGGCAGCCATGTGTTCCTCAACGAGCTCACGACCGAAGACCTCATCCGAGCCAACGCCGCAGTAGAAGGGTCCCTGCTGGGGTGGGTAACCACCTGTCGGCCAACCGAGGGGCTTGCCGTCCTTGAAGAGAGTGTACTCCTGCTCGATTCCGAAGAGAGGCTCGTGATCGAGCGTCTTCGTGACAACGTCACGTAGTCCTACGCGAGTGTTCGTAGCGTGTGGAGTTCCGTCGGAGTTGAACACCTCACACAGAACCAGGATGTGAATCCGCTCGTGATTCTTCTCCCGGGTAGGATCGAAGATCATACTCACGGGAACCAGAATGCAATCGCTTCGATCTCCCGTTGCCTGACCCGTAGACGACCCATCGAATGTCCACTGAGGAATGTCAGCTATCGTTAGGCTCTTCCCGCTCGCAGGCGTCTGAAAGATCTTCGTCTTGCTTCGGAGCTTGTGAGTGGGCAGGGTACCATCCTGCCAGATGTATTCGGCTACGATATTCATGATTAGTCCAGAGTGTACTTGAGATCGATCTTGCAGGTGAGAGTCGGCACCCTGAGTTCGTTCGCGATGTTGTGACTCTTCGCTTCCTGAGCGTCAAGGTACCAGTCAGCGTGACCACGCTCATGGACAAGCTTCAGGAAGTAGTCGGACGGCTTGCCGCAGTTGCGTGCCATCATCTCGTAGACCTTCTTGTTGAGTCGATCGACTTCCTTCGCGTCAGCCTTGATCTCTTCGACCTTCCCGAAAGCACCGCTCGAAACATCGTGAACCATGAGCGTAGCATCCGGATCCATGTATCGCATGCCCTCGGCTCCGAAGGAGAAGAGGAGCGCTCCGCAGCTCATCGCCTTACCCTCTACGATCGTAGCGACCGGGATACGCGATCCCTTGATGGCTCCGATCATAGTCATGAGAGCGTAGACCTGACCTCCGTAGCTATCGATCACCACGGGGATGACCGACTGACCCGTGTTCTGGGCTCGACTCATGAGATCCGCAAACTCCTTTGCGGAGTCCTCGTCGAACTTATTGACCCGGATGATGATCGGGTCGACCTTGAGTTCGAATGCCTTGATATGATTGGAAACGTCCGCGATGAAATTCACTGCATACCCCGTTTGTGTTAGGTTTCGGATTACTTCTTCGAGTTCTTCTTCACTTGCACTTGCTGTGACCGCACGACTTGCAAGAGAGGCACCCCTCTTGATAGACGAGCTCGGGATTGCCGCATTCAGGGCACCCTTTTTCAGTTGATTTAGTACCATCCTTGATGTATCCCTTGAGTACCCGGGAGATTACCCTGGCGAATGAAAACATATGACTATTCTTATCCTTTTGCAACTGTTCCACAACATAGTGGAGTGGCACCCCGTGTCTAAGAGCTAGAGAGATTGTCCTTGTGAAAGCACCCTGCGTCGGGTTGTCGAATAGGTTGATGATGTCCTTGAAGACGAGGTTGTCATCGTCGCCAACCGGAACCTGCAGGTTATAGGTTGTGACGCCATCCCGCTTTCCGTTCTTGACCAGCGTACCTGTTCTATACTTCTTCGGAATCTCGATATTTTCAGGAATTCCGCAAAATACTTCATACGGCTTGTCATCGGAAAGTCCCACAAGAACGAGCCACGACTCGGACGTGTCACCGTTCCTGACGTTTGCGCGGTGGATGTCACACTGAAGGTTCTTTGGACGCTTCGGAATGAGTCGACCGTCCTCGAGCTTCTTCGTCTCCTTCTTGGGCTCATCGGTGGCGACGAGAACGCCGGTTCGGCACCCATCGCGGTAGACCGTGAAGCCCTTACACCCCGTCTTCCAAGCTTTCATATAGACTGCGTTGACAGTCTCCTTGGTGGCGCTGTTAGGAAGGTTGCAGGTCTTGCTGATGCTGTGGTCGACCCACTGCTGAGCTGCAGCCTGGATATCGACGGACTTCTCCCAATCGATATCATTGGCAGTCGCGCCCCAGTACGGGCTCTCCTGCGGATCGGTCTTTCCGGTGACGTCCATCCACTTCTTGAACCAGTGGTGATAGACCGTGTATTCTTGCCAGCGGTCTCCCATCGGGTCAGTGTAATCATGACGTGAGGTGAGATCACCCTGCGTGATCTTACGACGACGCTTGTACGAGAGCATGAAAGCGGGCTCAATTCCGGATGTCGTTCGTGTGAGACAGGAGACTGATCCGACTGGTGCGGTGGTCGTAAGGGCGATATTGCGTCGACCGGTCTTTCTCCACTGATCCTGAGTCGCAGTGCCGCAGGCATTCATAACCCGGTTGAGGTACGGGTGATCCTTCTCCTTGTTATAGTCGAAGACAGGGAACGCGCCACGCTCGACGGCGAGCTGGCAGGACGACTTGTGGGCTCCCATCGCAAGGTGCTGGTAGATGGCAGCGGTCATCTCGACAGAGAGTTGCGAACCGTAGCGAACGTTTAGAGCGGCAAGCGCATCACCAAGACCAGTGATGCCGAGACCCGTCCGTCGACCGTTACGACCGGCAGCCCTGATCTTGTGCCAGAGATCCCATTCGATCTGCTTCACGTGCTGGGGCTGCGGGTCCTTCTCGATCTTCTCGAGGATCCGGTCCACGCATTCGATCTCGAGATCGACAAGGTCGTCCATCAGGCGTTGCGCTTTCATGACAACCGTATTGAATCGCTCGAAGTCAAATGTGGGACTTTCACCAAAAGGTCCCTTCACAAACGATGTAAGGTTAATGACCATGAGACGACAGGAGTCGTAAGGGCTAAGCGGGATCTCACCACAATTTTTCACACAGATACCAGAAGATTCTATAAACTTGTCATCTGAATTTGAAGTAATCACAAAATAGTTATGGTTATCATCAACAGTGATGTTATAGACATCTTCAAAGCCGACGAATTCCACAGAGGTGACCTTGTGGTTTCCAATGACACAGCTCTTGAAGTTGCTAAAGTTTTCAAATCTAAACTCATTAGAGATGTGTACTGGCGCACCGATGGACTTGGCATGTGATGTCCATGACCGCTTGGTGATCTTTCCATCGCGTGCGTAGATCTTCTGGCCCTCAGAAATTAGATCTTCATTCGTGAAGCCGCTGAACCTTCCGTTGGTTTCTCCTGGATGAGATGCGAAGCTATGTTTCCACTCATCGTCCATCCGATGATAGGGATTGTTTTCCCCTCTCATTTTGGAGGCATGAAGCTCGCGATGGTCTTCGTGAAGAAGAACGGACAGGTTTTCGATTCGATCGTTGTAGCTGTCAAAATCCAAGTGATGGATTGCGTGAGTTTTCGCGTCAACTGGTCCGTCAAAGAACTCGTGAATGAGACGATACTGCCGTCTATTCCTGAAGCCGTCTCCCTTGAGCTTCTCTCCCGTATTACAGATCTGTCTGTATCCGTTTGAATCGAAGGAGTTGAATGGAACGATGCTATCACCAGACTTCAGCTCGGAGAGAGGAACATACACGAGATCCTTACGGAGAATCTTGTGATCTGGGGTGGCGCGAAGAGACGATCCATCATCCAGTGTTAGCTTCCAGACCTCTCTCTTTTCCCCGGTGAGACGGGGATTTCTGCCCATCTTTATAACAGTCCGTCCCGTCTTGATGTCTGTAGAATAGACCGTAACGTCACGACCCTCTTGCGTAAGTTGTGCAATGCTTATTGCATTTCGTCCATCTGCGACCGCGATTAGGGAATCTCCCGTGATGCAAGGATTCGTCGAGATTGTCTTGTATCCGACATCTCGATAGCAGTCCACAATACCCTGATTGACGATTGTGTCCCAGAAGAGAGCGCCTGGTTCTGCAGAGGACCACGCAGCATCCACGAACTTGTCCCAGACCTGCTTCGCATTGACGACCTTGCAGATCTCTGCGTCGAGCGGATGCGCCTCGACAGGCCAGCGGAGCGTGAAATCAGACCCGCTCTCGACCGCCTGCATGAACTCGTCCGTGAAACGGATGCTGATATTCGCGCCCGTGACCTTCTTCAGGTCGCGCTTGATATCGATGAAGGTCTCAATCTCTGGATGACGACAGTCGATCGTGAGCATGAGTGCACCGCGACGACCGCCCTGAGCGACCTCTCGGCAGGAGTTCGAGAACCTCTCCATGAAGACGCCGATGCCGTCGGTGGTCCTCGCTGCATTCGTCGTGGGCTGTCCACGAGGGCGAATGTTGGAGACATCCATTCCGACGCCTCCACGTCTCTTCATGATCTGTACCTGCTCCTGGTCGGAGAAAAGGATGCCACCGTAAGAGTCATGTGGCTGATCCACAATGAAGCAATTCGAGAGCGATTGGAGCTGATGCGGGTTTCCGATTCCTGACATCGGCGATCCCTGCGGCACGACATCCGCGAAACCCTTGAGGAGCTCGTAGATCTCGTCCTCTCCCATCGGATTCGGATACTTCGCCTCGATTCTGGCGAACTCCTTCGCGAGTCGACGGTGCATCTGATCCGGATCGGCCTCGAGGATGTTGTCATCAGCGTCACGAAGGGCGTACTTCATGAAAACATCCGGTGCTAGCTCATCTCCCTCGAAGTACTCGCTAGCTCGCCTCAAGACCTCTGCCTTACTGTAAGTCATCATTTCTCCTTATTTCCCGCCCGTAACTTCCTGCCACTTCTTGCGCAGGAGCTTCTTGGCATCATTGTTATCTTGCGTCATGGATTCACTCAGCGTCAAGCTGTTCTCATCAAGAATCTTAATCCTAGATTGCGCGGTGTCGATGTGAATAGGGAAAAGAACGCCGTCCTTCCCAGCTCGATTCTTTGCCACGAAAAGACGACCTGACCCATCAGCTTTTTCGCTCGGCTTACGGGAGATCGAGACGACGACGTCAGCGACCATCGCCTTGCCATACGCCTCGCTCATGTTCTCGAGACCGACGACCTCCGCACCCGACGCCTCACGATTCGCCTGCGATGCGGTCCAGATCGGGAGGTTGAGCTCCATCGCCAGGTTTCTGAGCTCCTCGTAAACGAGCTTCAGCTCATGACGAAGGGAGTCGAAGGTCCTGGAGGATCTCATAATGTCGGCGTAGTCGATGACAATGAGACTTGGGACGAACCCCTTCAGGCTCAGCTTCTCGATGTGATTCCTGATCATCTGCACCGTTGCGGTACCTGTCGGGTACTCCTTGATGATGAGACGACCGAGGTCCATGTTCTTGTATGTGTTGAGAACGTCGTCCTTCATGTCGGGAACCTCGTTCGAGGGAATTCCGCAGAGGTTCGAGTCGTAACGAAGGCCGACAGCTGTCTCCGTGAGCTCGAACGTGTAATGAACGACGTTCTTACCCATCTTGAGAGCGTGAGCTCCCATCGCCGTGAGCCAGTGCGACTTGCCGACACCCGTCGGTGCCACAACGACTCCGAGCTCGCCGCGACCGAGACCACCACGGAAGATCTCCTTGCTGTCAAGGACGTTGAGACCCGTCGGGCACGGGTTGCGGTTGATCTTCACGAAGCGCGCCTCAGCATCCTCGAAGAAATCGTGACCCGTGGTGTTCGCCATGCCGACGGAGACGGCTTTCTTCATCAGGTCCACGACCGATTCGAACTTATCCGTCGCGACCATCTCGACTGCCTTCTCGAGCGCCTCACGGAAAGCCTGTCGCTTGCAGAAATCGAGCGACTTCTCCTTCGTGTAGCCGAGGTCACCAGGGTCAGGGTTCGCCCGCATCCGGTGCAGGAAGTCGATGATCTGGTCCTTGAGGATCGCATCAGGACCCTGCTGCAGGTCCTCCTTGATGATCGACACCAGGAGCTGCATCGTCGGGAAGCACTTGAACTTCTCGAAATGCTTGAAGTAGCGGTCCGTCAGAAACGCGAGGTACTTCAAGTCGAAGTAATCGGGCTTCATCACCTCGACCATCTGGGCTGCCCAGGCGTGGTCTGTCAGTAGACTTTGGAAGATTTTTTCCTGGAACTGCTTCCCATATTGGCGAAACAGGGCCTCACCGGCGTTAATCTCGTTTGAGAGCATGAGTGTCCTTAAGTATGAAGAAGATGACTTGTCAGTTGAAAGAAAGCGCGCTCTCGATCGAAATTGTTGATTCCGGACCTGACGAGCAGCCTGAGATACTCCATCTTATTGGCTTCTGGCTTGAATGATTCGAGTCCGGAATCGATTTTCCCGACTTGATTTCCAGACAGCGAGGAGACGTCAAGATTCATCAGCTGCCAGTTTAGACGTGCTTCGGCAGCTCCGTCAACTATGCTCTGAAACAACTGTGGGGCCTTCGGAGCCACCTTCGCAGCTGCAAGGCTGACAATATCATCCGGGCTGAGCAGGGCCTCTCCCGCGACTTCTGGGAACCTCTTGGCCATAGTTTTCCAGCCCGCGCCGTCGATTCCCGGGATCCCGTCGGAAGCGTCACCGACGAAGCAACGAGTAGACACGAAATTCTTCGCCGTGCACCCGAAACGGGTCAGGACGTCGGGCTCGTTGACGAAAGACTTCGAGGTTGGGCTCCAGATCCTGACACGATCGTCCAGAAGCTGGTAGTAATCCTTGTCCGATGACATAATGACGCACGGATCGTCCTTCAGGCGGTAGCGGGCGACGTATGCGATGACATCGTCAGCCTCGCAGTCGGTGACATAGCTCTGCTGCACCGGTAGGAGCTTCAGAATCTGAACGAGGGTCGCAACCTGCCAGTTGCGGTTTCCTACAGTGTCAGGGATATCACCCTCGTAGTACCTGTTGAGCTTCTGGGGCTTTCGCTTCGTCTTGTACTCAGCGAAGAGAGCACGTCGTCTGGGAGAACCGCCTCCCTCCCAGACGACAATCACTCGCCTTGGGCTCAGAAACTCACATTTCTGCCCTAGCTCGTTAAGGAAGCCCACGATCCCGCCGACGGCCTGTCCATTCGCGCCCAGGGTTGGATTTGCACAGAAATGGCGTAACCAAACATTCATTCCGTCCACGAGAAGCGTGGGTCTTCCACCGAGCATTTAGGCCTCCGGGTCGATGTCGCCGGTCATCTGGTCACGAAGAGCTCGCATCTCCTCGTAGGACTCAGGATCGATGTCAAGATCGGCCGTGTTCACCGCGGTTCGGATGAGAGCTCTCTCGAGAAGACCATCAATCCACGGCTTGTACTGCGGATCCTTCCACATCTGACCGAAATCGGTCTTGTGGAACTTCTTCTCCACGATATTCTCGTTCTTCTCATTCGTGACTCGCATCGTCTTCCACGCTGCGGTGCCCTCGATGCTCACCTCATGATCGTTCACCATGTCCGGACCGTGCTCGCGGAGGACGTCGAACACCTCCTCATGCTCCTCAATGCCCTGACCGAAGATGATCCGGAAGTGCACCTTGCGGAAGGGAGGCGCGACCTTGTTCTTGATCGTCTTCGCCCAGACGTTGATGCCGATCGCCTCGCCCTGCTTGTTCTCGATCGGCGCGCCGGCACCGAGCTTGAGACGGACCGAGGCATGGAACGGGATCGCCATGCCGCCGGGGGTCGTCGTGGGATCACCGTGCATGACGCCGATCTTTGTGCGGATCTGATTGAGGATGACGAAGAGGACGTTCTGGTCACCGATGACACCGGTGATCTTTCGCATGCCCTTCGAGATCGCACGGGCCTGGAGACCAATGGTATCCTTGTCGTAGGCACCCTCGAGCTCAGCCTTGGGTGAGCTTGCGGCGACTGAGTCCCAGATGATGGTGATCGGGACGTCCTTTGCCATCGCCTTTGCCTTCAGGATCGTCTTCTCGGCGATGTCGAGAACCTCCTCGGTGCAGTGTGTGTCGACGTAGACAAATCGCTTCGAGACATCAACGCCGAGAGCCGCCAAGTTCTCGACCGAGGTACCATTCTCGGTATCGATGTAGACTACGATGCCACCCATGCCCTGGGTGGATCGAGCGATCTGCGTTGCAATATGCGACTTTCCGATCGACGGAGGACCGAAGATCTCGACGATACGTCCCTCCGGGAGCCCACCGCTGGGCCTGTTCGCGATGATAAGGTCGAGCTGCTTGCAACCGCTCGAGATCCAACGCTTCACATGCGTCGGGGATGCATCGACCGCGAGGTTGTACGCGATTCGTGACCCATGGTCCTTGTTTAGGGATGAGATGAGCTCGCTGGTGAAATCATCAGCAGCGGTCTTCGCTGCTGCAGTATCCTTCTTTGCCATTTTTACTCCTTCGTTATTCTAAATCGAGACGATAGAAAGTGCAAAGGGCAGGGAAGCTTATTCAACTCCCCTGCCCCCGCATCACCCAGCTAAGGGATCAGAACCCGCTGTCCTCGAGATCGGCGAATGCATCATCGAGATCGCGTGCTGCGGCCTTCGGACCACCGCTCGAACGCTTCACGGGCTTCACATCGTCCTCATCGTCATCGAAAGAGGCGAGCTTATCGGGCTTCGGATCGGCCTTGGGCGCCGGACCGCCGCGGGTGGTGCCAGTATCGCTCGGGCTGCCACCGTTGATCCAATCATTCACGATCTTCTCGATCTCCTCATACGGCTTGAGGTTCGCAGCCTCGTCAACCTCGGGGATCGACTCGATCCACTTCTTCGCCTGGGCGGAGTCACGGCTGAGGGGCTCAACCTTCGCGCGGGGTGAGATCTTCGTGTCGGCAAACTGCTTGCCGGGAAGCTTCGAGACCGAGACACGGATGTCGCGGCCCTCGAGCGGATCGGTAACATCGCCGTAGTCCTCATCGAGCATGAGGTTCAGGATGTCCTGGTAAACCATCTTACCGAAGGACCAGATTCGAACGCCCTTGTCCTCCTCACCACGAACGATGACAGGAGCGAAAGTGCGCATCTTCGGAGCAACCTTCTTCGCGAGCTCACGGCTCGTGTCGCTGCCCTCATCGTAGAGCTTACCACGAAGCTCCTTGATGGGATCGGCCTTGCCGAACTGGAAGGGCGCGAGGATACCTGGGCTGTTGCCAACGCCGTAGTAGTACCAGCGATCCTTGAAGGGCTGACCGTCGTTGTTCTGGAATGCCAGGAGTCGTACCGTGTACTCCTTGCCCTCCTCGGGCTTCCACTGCTGGTCACGCTTGTTGTTCTTACCGGAGAGTTCGCCGAGCTTGCGGCGGATTGCGTCGAGATCGATTGCCATGATGTTTTAGTTTTTCCTTGATTGATTGTTGTTGATAGACGGAGAGTTTCGGCTTTCGCTTCCCCTCTCCGGGGTTTACCCGATGTCCCGCCTTTCGGGCCAGAACATAGGGAGATTGTAATTTATGGGTTGAGTTTTTTCAGCGGTTCTTTCTTTTCTTTCGCTTACCAAGACCACCGAACGATCGACGGGCGACGTTGACAACATCGCGACGTGGACCAGGCGGACGCATGCCGAGCGGCATCGTATAACCAGCGATCGCACCGGCACCTGAGAACTCATCGAGCTCGTCCTCATCTTTCTCGCCCTCGTACATGCCACACTCATGGACTTCACCAGCCTCATACATCGATCCGCACTCGGAACACTGACGCATTCCATCAAGCGCTTCCATAATCATGAGTCGAAGGTTTTTTCTGTCCAGCGTCTTCATGCTTTTAATTATTCGCTTCCAACCTTTCTGACGAGAATATCACGTGCGGAGCGAAGGAGAATTGTGAGCGTTGGCTCGGCGGTCGGAGCCAGACGACTTTCGACCCAATCAGGCGGACGGCTCGGACCACGGATCGCCATGAACTCCTCCTCGGTGAGATGGACGCCGTAATGCTGCAGGAGATAGAGCGAGCGCTCCGGAATCGTCATTCGTGACATGCCCTCGTTGGGCTTGTAGAAAGCGCCGAGCTTCTCGCGACGCCAGCTCTCCTCCTCCGGAACGAAGTACGATTCCTTGAGGTTGCCGACCTTGCCGAGCTCGTGGAGGAGACCGACAAGAAGGATGGACTCCGTCGAAGCTCCCATACCGAAACCATCATTGAGCTTCTTCATGCCCTTTGCGACAGTGATCGCCTGCTGGATGAGACCACCCGGCTCGCAGCCGGGACTGTCATTTCGAGGTTCAGCGGGACACATGAGGAGTCTCTCACCGAGATCTTCCATCATCCGAGTGAGACCGTCACCGCGATCGATCTTGTCAACGAGTTTGGTGTAGCTTGTCCAGAGGTCGGTAAGTTCGCGTTCGTTCATCATGCCTTATTATTGGCGGATGACGTTCATTTTGCAAACCCTTCCCAACTAATAACGACACCTGTTCCTGAGCTTGTCACGTTCGTCTTGAGACCGCTGGGGATCGCGATCCAGCCCAGCTTGTCAGCGGCAGCGAGCGTGGCACGGATGAATCTGATCATGACAGCCTGGCCAGAACCAAAGCGGTACAGATCAGCCGCAGCTTCAACGATGACCTGTCCCTGGCTCTCACGCTTGCTGATTCCAGTGTAGAGACCGTTGAGGACGCTTGATCTTATCGCGAGCTCAAGGATATTGTATATGTCCTGAAGTCCGTCCTCACCCTTACCCCTGAATCTCGAAAGACCCAAGCCTTTGAGCAATCCGTCGGGGTCACGATCAGCACGACCGAGTCCGCTTCCCGCCCATCGTGGTGGGTTGTCTCCGAAGCTCCGGTACTTCGATTTCAGGTTATCACGAATGCTCATGCAGTCTCCTGTGATACATAGGCCGGTGAAAGGGAAACTTCGAAGTGTCCCAAGCCCTCGACATCTATTCCTTCGTCAGAAATTGCCATCAGCTGCTCCATCGAGCCCGGATGAACATCAACAAGAAGCGCGTCATGCAGGACGTAGCAGGGAACGACATCGAGATCCAGTGCCTTGACACGTTCCAAGACGTCACCGAATCCTCCGAGCGCGACGTCAACAGCTGTGGATTGCGTGAAGTGTGAAACGAGAAGATGCTGGTCACGAGCTTCCGGGAGCGGCCGGCCCCAGTGACTCTTGATCATACCACTTCGTCCCAGATCTGATGCGAGACGTGCCCGAAGGGTTGAAAGTCCGAAGTAATCCTCAATCTGCTTCACCATGCTGGAGCTAAGATTTCCGACTTCCTCGGCTACACCAGCCCGTGAAGATCCGTAAAGCATCTTCAGCGTGGCAAGCTTCACCTGCCTGCGATTCGCGGCCCCCCCGAGACGTTCTGAGACGTCGGAATAGATGTCGATGGGTGCAACACCAGCTCGAAGCAAGCGAAGGACTCGGGGCTCGAGAGACACAAAGTCGATCTGCATCATCTGACCGCCGTCAAACCTGCTCGACAGAATCCGACGATGATCCTTCTGCAACGTGAGGATCCTCGGGCCCTCCTTCACCGTGAGTCGACCCGTTGCGGTCGCATGGGAGTAGACCGGTGGTTGAACCATGAAATCAGGTCCTGGTTCGAAGGAATCAAGAATGTGAGAGGACGATCCTGTCTGGCAGATCCGAAGCGCTGCGAGATCGATCCTACAGGGTCGAAGGGCCTCGAGCACGCGGCGTGAGCGAGCCATGACATCTGCGTAGCCCTCGAGACGTTCCAGAGCTTCCTCGAGGATGCTGCTGACACGTTCAGCGTGATCCCGGAGCGCACCGATCGGAATGACAAGGGGCCACGGAACTTGGCCACGCGCGAGGCCATCCATCGATCTCTCATACTCCGGAGGGATCGGTGCGGGTGATTCTATCCCGAGAGTCTCGAAGAGAGCGATAACAGACATCGATGCCTGAGGGTCGCCTAACATCCAGGATCCTTGAGTCTCCGACTCCCAACGGGATGAACCACCTTCGAAGACAAGGTTCTTGGGTGAGTTAAGGGCGTATCTCGAGATTGATAGCATGAGCAACCCTAACGAGACCACCCTACTTTTTCACATCACTTCGGAGCCTTGGGCGGTTTGTCCTTCAGCTGCTGGTCGAGTTCCTCTTTCGCAGCAGCCATGACGATCCCGGCAGCTTCAGCTCCCATCGCGGCGATGTACTCGTCAGCGTTCAAGATGAGCTCTACGATTCTCTTCGCCTGCTCGATGTCAGATTGGACCTCTGCGTACTTCGCAGCAACCTCGGCAGCTTTCTTCTGCGCTTCAGCGGCGGCGATCTTGACCTCCTCCGGTATCATCGCCTCGATCTTCGCCTGGGCTGCGACCTTTGCCTCCTCAACCTCAAGCGCGATCCTGTCCTTCACCTTCTGCAGCTCAGCATCGATCTTCATCTGAACTTCGATTGCAACGCGTGCGGCGGGCGCGAGTGACTTGCCGATCGCGCGACCAGCGGCCTGCAGGAACTCGCGCTCCTTTATCTTTGCGCGATCAATCGCGTTCTTCTCTTCCCGGGGACCAGAGAGTTTCACGGGAGCGGGTGGCGCAGTCGGCGAAGCGTCACTCGGGGCTTTCTCTGACATTGCATTCTTCACCCGAACGGCAAGCATCGCGAGATTCTGGCTCAAGCTTGTGTAGGTCGCGAAGCCCTCACCGTAGCTGAGCTTGACGTCAGTCTTAAATCCTGATGGACCGATCTTATGCTCGGCTCCTTGCACGAAGTACACGTTGTCGATTGAAGTTCCAGTTCCGAAATCAACGAAAACACGTTGCATCGGGAAGAAGAGCGGACAACCGAACGTCGAGAGACTCAGTGAACCTGGAATGAGCTGCATGGGAACTCCGCCGTCAACGACATCAGGTGCCACCTCGCCGGGAGCCTGAAATGACCTTACCATCATGGCATTACCAAAGCCGGCATTCGATACGCTCGCAAGTGAAGCGTTGATTATTCCCGAGTTCATCGAACCGTAGGTGAAGGTTGGCATTCCAGCAGACACAAGACGTTTGATATCATTGTAGTCTCCCGCTACCGAGTACATCGGTGGCAGACCCTCAATGGGCTTTCCGTCGCTTCCTTTAACGTTTGAGGTGTCAAGCTTTTTCAGCAATCCAGCTTTCTCACCGGCTTCAAGGACCGCATTGAGATCCTGACGTCTTTGAGTGATGAACTCCTTACCCGGGCTGCCGACTGCCTCACGTGTTGCATCAGAGACCGGTCCGACTATCACCCCGAGTTGGTCATCACGAGCTGCCGTGAGCATTTCACCGAGAGTTCTGGTGGCTGTTGCGCTTGAGTCAAAGACATGAATCTTTATTATTGTCTTTGCTGTTCCATCCGAGTAGCGAAGCTTCTCTCCACGCGCGTCGAGAAGAGGAGCTCCCTCAACGAAAATTCCAAGCTTCGGTTGAATGAATTTCTTTTCGTAGATACCAACTTTCTCTAAGCGTTCCTCCTGGGTCGCCAAGAATGAAGCTGCGTTCTTGCCCTTGGCAAACTCAGCCGTTCCCTTCGAAGCCTTATCTTTGTTGTAAAAATCTGCCATCATGTAAGCTGGGTCGACAGGAAACCCAACGAATCTACTGTTGAGCAGCTCAATCATCTGATGGAGCGACATCTCTGGATTTTTGGTCACGAACTCGGACACATAGGAGCTGAGCTTGTTCTTGCTGATCGGAAACCAGCTTAGGGGACAGCCGTGAAGAGCGCCCGCGTAATCATTGAGAGGGTAAAAGATGACCTGAACTTCCTCGTACTGACCTGAATCAGCAAGCGGATTCGCGACGAGTGACATAAAAATCGAACCCAGCGATGAGAAACCGCCCGATTCGGCCGGGTTCTTACCTTTCACGTAATCCAGTGCCTGCTGTGCCGTGCCTCCATTCGAGTCGTACCAACCTCCGGCACGTCGTCCCTCAAGATCCGTGAAAAAATCATCTGAGATGCCATCATCTCCCATTTTTGGAATTTTTCCGACCATCTCCGTGTAGCTTGTCTTTAGTTTATCAGCGATTTCAAAAACTGTGCCATTTGTCCCTGGTTTCGCTTTCCACGCACCCTTGCTCAGAGTCACCTCTCCGAAAGCGTCAGCAAAAGCATTCACTATGGCATCGCTCTTATCCATAGTGATGCCCTTTCCTTTCTGCTCCTGAAGGGAGTCAAGAGCATTCATGAAGCTGCTATCGCTCGCAGCTTTAATGAGTGATGTTGGATCGGTGATTGAATTCACGAAATCGTACTTTGCCATCCCTGGACCAGGGAGGCCCGAAGCTCGAACGAGCGCTAGGGCTTCTTTCACTTTCCGAACTATGCGTTCAAGATCATGCTGCCACTGCCGAGTTGCTCGGGTTGATAAGCTTAGAAGATCCGTGCTTCCCACTGAAAAGAGATTTAGAGAGATTTTTACTCCTCCGCCTTCCTCGAAGTTGTAACTTGATGTCGCAATCCTGTAGCGACCCTCCACCTTCAAAGCGTCAAGGAACTTTCCGAACGAGTTGCTTGATTTGAGTCCCCCGTCAGGATGTGACCACCCGTAAGTGACGTCGATGAATGTTCTTCCGTAGAGATCAGGTCGGACGAGATCAGCGATCTCACGAAGTCGAGATCGATCATGTACCGTGATCTCCATCCTGATCTGTGAGAATGATGAGGTGTTCTTCTGCATCTTAACAGAGACGCTAAGCTCACCGAGGGAGGCGAGAGGGCGAAGTCGATCGATAACCGGTACGTACTCCGCTCCGTGAGCGTCCATGTTGACGAGCGTCTGAGGAGCTGTGAAAAGCTCCATGCCAGATCGTGTTCCGATTCCAAAATCGAGAACCTCGGATCCCACTGGCGTCGCTTGAGCGCCTAACATCGCAGAGTCGGCAGACCCGAGTCCCGGTGGGTTGAGAAACCTGAGCAGAGTCGGGGCGACCGTATTGCCATCCGCACCCGTCGCTGGACGTGAGGTGACAAGCTCAACGTTCACATATGGAACGCATTTCGACAGTTCAAGCGTCGGAATCGCGTTCATGAAAACCTCGATCGGTCCCATGTCCCTCGTCGCTGGTCCCATAGCTGGATTCGCGACTGCTACAGCGTACACGTTCGGAGCCTGATTCGTGGGTTCCGTCGGGGACGTGTTTATCTTGCTCGGAGCTCCGATTCCGCTAATCTTTTCGAAATTTGCGCCCGAAAAGATGCTCTTCTTTTCTCCGATACCAGCGATCTTGAACTGTGAACCGTACTTGTCCTCGACGCTCAATTGATCAACATTATTCACATTTCCGAGGAAGGCGCTGATGCTGAGTGCTCCGTTGATGAGATCAGAGATATGCTCTGCTGATGGAGATCCTGTCCTCGGCTCAGCAGCGACCCTGATCACGTCCCCGAGCGCGTTAATTTTATCGAGATCGGTTCGATATGAGCTCTGTAGATTTGTTGTGGTAGAAGCAGCTTTTCTATTCGCGCGGGCGACAAGGCGTGCCTCCCATGTCCTGTCGATGTAATCAGCGTCGGTAATCGCGCCGAAGTACTGAGCAAGCTCGTTGGTTGCAGCATTGAGAAGTGGTGAACGTGGCAAGGTTACACAAGCTCCAGAACTGAGTTCACGTTTGTCGGAGCAAGGAGACGAGTCCCGGGCGGGACCTGCAACCACCAGCCGACCCCAGAAGCGATGGCGATAACCCACCAGAGCTTGCCATCTCCGTAGAGATCACCAGCGATGTGATCGAGACGTTGCGCTTCGGTGGTGGTGATCTCACGGGTCGCTATTGAACCATTCGCGATTGCCTGTCGAATTCGCAGGATCGCCTGTGAGGAAGCGAGCCGTTGAGGCGCCCCGATGATCTGATCTTTCTGATACCTGCTGGTGGCCATTTTCTCTCCCCGTCAATCTTAGAACAATTTGCCTAACCAGTTAGGCTTGAATGTCTCTTCGTAAGCTATCTGGCTCTCAGCTGCATCGAGAGCTGCGTCTGTTCTCTTCGTTGTTCCTGCACCGTAAGGCTCTTTTTCACCGCCCTCAACGATTCCATTGACGAGTCTTCCGACCGGGTAGATCGGTGCTCTATTGAAGCCCTCATGGTCGAGGCCCGGTGCGATGTCGTGGATGGGCTCAAAGCTCATTTGCACCTTGCAAGAACGGGGCGCTCTGTTACCGGGCCCATCCTCTCCAACGCCCCAGAGAGCGTCATTCCATGTAAAGCCAAGCTGTGTGACAACGGCTGCGAGCCCCATGCCTGCAGCTGATTCGAAAGAGCGAACGATGAAATTGTTTTTTGCGTCGTAAAAATCTCTTATGTCACCATTTGCGTCGTAGTTCAGATACGTTTTGGGAGTGTACTCGTCGTAATTTACGAGGATGGTAACCAATTTACCTTCCGCAAATATACTCAACGTAGCTACGCCGTTTGTGGGATCAACAGTTCCAGAAGCGTTCTCCGCTTTTTTAAAGATCTTGATCATTTCACCCGAAACTACACCCGTGATTGCGTCTACTGTGTAATATTCTCCGGGCTTTACCGTGAAAGATGATATTCCAGCCCCAAGACCAGAAACAGATTGACCGAAATCGTTACTCTGATAACCGAAGATACGTTTTAGATTGAATCTCGAGTAATTCGATCGAATCAAGTCTCCGACTCTTAAGCGAATAACCGGAGTTGCAGTGGGTATTTGAGAAAACGGTTGAGTGAACTTGAAATCAGAGTCGTTTATCTTTCCGCTGAGCTCTCTGCCTTTAGACCATTGCGGATAAACCATCGTTGTCAACTTATTGATCTGCCACCACATGTAATCGAAATCCTGCGGGTTCATTCCAACAATGTGAAACGTACATGCAACGGAGCGCTTTGTATCCTTATACGTCTGAACGTTCTCAATGCGACCGTATCCCGAAGTTGAATTATAGTTCGCAGTGTAAGAATCAGTGATGTCATCTAGGAAAGCGTGGAAAGAGATGATCTCGTTTGTTCGAAGATCATGGAAATAGAAGGGCATGTACTCAGCGTCAAGAGCTGATTCTATCGATCGAACCGTCTCGGCAGAAATCCTTAACTTACCGTCAACATCGCTGGGGACCACGCCCTTCATACGATCAGCGACGTTTCCCGTCATCAGATTTCGATAAGATTGCGTGCTTCCGGCTGGAATCAAGTGCGCCGATGGGAGATCAGCGAGTCCTAAAGTGCTTCCACGCAGGCCGACGAGCTTGTCACCGTAAACACGACGAGCTGCGAAACCCTTCGCGGTGACGCTTGCACCTTTATCTTTCGAAAGATCAAATCCAGCTGAAGTTCCATAAGCATATGCTGGTGAGGTCTCAATGTCAGTGCCACGATGCTCGATCGCAGCAGCTTGCGTGTAAACTAAGTCACCGATCTGCGCGAGAGTGTTCACAAACTTGAAGAGGGTCGAATCAAAGATGCTGTTTGAGCCTCCGCCAGCTCCGATGAGATCGAGACCTGCGTTTTTCAGTTCAGTCACAATATCACCCAGAGCGTAAGCATTACGGTTGAGCGTTCTTATGATGTTCATGTAGTACTGACGTTGAACGGGATCAGCGAAAATAACCGATGTTAGTCGAGCAGTCGTTTCAGCAAGAATAACAGCGGTGTTTCCATTGAGAACGAAAAAACCGCTTCCCAGAATAAGATCCTTGTCGATTCCGTATGAAACTCCGAGAAACGAAGCAAGGCCTGCGACAACGCAGTCTCCATAATTTGCGGTTGGGTTTGTCGGAGAATAGAACGGGTTGGTGAGTGTGAGACCTGTGACGTTGCTTGCGATATCGAGGGCTTTCGTTAACCCGGAAGCGAAACTTCCGGGTGGTTCCTCGTACCTGAACTTTCCAAACTTCAGTCTCCTGTTGTTTTTAAGTCCCGAGTTCACCTCGGCTGGAATCGCTGCTTTCGATTCTTTCGATGAACCGGCCGACCCAAGCAGCGCGGCGGCTAGAACAGCCCCAATGAATACGCCGCTCGTGACGAACGCGGTGAAAGCAGCGGATCCCGTGTCGAATCCTGTATATGGAGCGTCTGGTCCGTATGGGACCGGGGTCGCTTTCGTGGTATAACGACCCTGATCTTCCCCAGCTTCTCCGGTCTCAAACGCGTCGAGTCCGCCGGACGCCATCGTCCTATTCAGGTCCTGGAGGCTCTCTGGCGCTGCTGCTGCTGCTCTCAACGTTGCAGCGTTGAGCGGCTCTTGCTTCCAAGGACCCTTAAGCCACTTGCTTACGTCCTGATTCGGGCCTGTTGCCGTGATGGGAGCGCCCATCGCTCGTGCCATCAGGCTCTGCGCAACGCCCGTAAGATCCTTAAGATCGACTCGCTTGATGTCGGCGGTGTCGTACGATTTTCCAAGAGAATCACCGAGACGAACACGTCGGGCTGTCTCGATCCCCTCGTGTCTCGAGAAGCTGTTGTCGGCTGAGACCTCAAGATCATTGACTATCGTCTGTCCCGAATTTAGGTTCTTGTCTCGAAGCGCTTCACCCAAAGTTTTCGCGTACCTCGACGCGTTAGGAGTCGTGACTCGGGTGCTTGTTCCAGGACCCTGTGATCCGACAACACCATCGAGAGCATCAGGTCCGCTGCCGACGTGGTTGGAGCGTGCCTGACCTTTCGGAGAAACGTCAACGATCTGACTTACATCTCCGAAAAGAGCTGAAGGCTGAGTCTCCAGGTCCATAGCTTCATGAACTGCGCCCGTGAGTCCCGATGTGAAGCTATTCTGCGTCGCATCACCCTCTGCGATGCTATAGGGATTCGCATGATTTGGGGGATCTTGTCCCGTGTAAGGGTTCGGATTGTTACTGTCAAATCCAGGTGTGAATCCGTGTGTGAGGGAGCTGAGGTATGATCCAAGCGTTCTCTTCTGCTCTTCGGGAATGTCGGTCCCATCGAACTGAACTCCATCGCCCCCAGCGTCGATTAACGGATATGGTGGTGTGAACTTCGTCGATGGCATCAGAACCTCCTTGGAGCGCGTTGGGTCGGGCGATTGGGATCAGCCGCCGCATCCTTATTTAATGACGTAAGGAAGTTATCGAGAGCTCCTTGCGGAAGACCCGTGATGAGAGCTTCATACGGTCTGAGCTCAGCTTCGAGGGTTGCGATCGCAGCCTCACGCTCAGCTTCCGGCACACGCTCAAGGAGCGAGGCGTAGAGAGGAGTTCTCTGTATGATATTAAGAAGCCTGCTCATTCTCCTCTCCATGAGTCATCGTTTCTTCTGGTTTCGAGCAAGCTCTCCGGGCTTCCGGGCTTGTACTCTGTCGTGTAGAAATCGTACTGGTTGCTACGCACGGAGTCCGGAGACTGGAGATAATCGGCAAATTCAACGTTGGGCTTGACGAATCCATCGAGGACGAGTGTCTCCGCCATCTTCTGCGCGCTCATCGTGACGTTCATGTTGACGGTGATCGAGACAGCGCCGTTGTTTATGTCGAACTTCTTCTTCACGACGTTCATCTTGGTGCCGAACCCTTCGACAGCAGCGTCGAGTCTCACAGTATCGAGAGCTTCGAGCACTTTGGCCGTCTCCGCCATCGCAGCCTTGATCTGCTGGAGCTGCTCCAGTGACGCGTTCACACGCTTTGCCACGTCGCCTGGGAGCTTTTCGGTCATGCCCGCGATATAGGTGCCGAGCACGTTGAACGAACCCTTCATGTTGGTTTCTCTTTTCGCGAGAGCTTCAAGGTCGATACCATCGAAAGCCTTGAAGCTGTTGAGCGCGTTGAACAGATGGGTTGGGAAGCTCGCCGTGAGATCGCCGTTACCAGCGACTGTGTCTAGGAAAGTTTTAGCGCTCTCGATGTCAGTGGTAGCAACTTTGGACGCCGCTGATATCGCCGAGATCATTCCCATGAGCGCGCCCGAGGGAGCAAATATCTCGGTGAAGAAGCTGATTTGGGTCTGATCTATCGCATTTGCTGGATCGTTCAACGCTGTCGCTAAATTATTGATGACTTTCGTCATCATCTGAATGATTCCGTCGGATGCCTCGACCGGGATCGATTCGGTGTCAGTTTCGATGACTCCGCTTCCCGTTCCGAACAGGAGAGAGTTCAATGATGACATCGCGGAAACGACGTTTCCAGATACATCAAACGCTTGCACTGATTTAAGGAGCTCAGTTATGCTTTTTCCGAATGAGCCCAAGAATGTAGCGACTGTGGAGATGAGGCTCACCTTACCAGAAAGAGCGTCGACCTGATCTTTCGATAGATTCACCCTGCTGTTAATGTCGTTGAGAATATCAACCGCACCGCCTCCGACAGCGCCGATGAACTTACGAACCTGGTCCATCGAATCTTCGGCTGTGGCCGTGGAGCCACCAGCTGCGAGACTAGCCGAAGTCTTGATGAAATCGAGTCCTGCGGTTCCGAACGTGCTCATCATCTTTGACATCGGATCGAGGATGAGAGCTAGGGTCTGGAACTTCTGTGTTGCTGTCGCAAGATCGCCACCGAGTGAATCCTCGAACTTGCTTATGACACCGACGATTCCGACCTTCTCGTCCTTGTTTCCGACCATGGAAGAGATGTATCCCATGATTCTTGCGATCTTTGAAGATGGAGATTCTTCGCCCATGACCTCAGTGATCGTTCCGTCGGGATTCGTGGTTGTCGCGACCACCGTCGGAATGCCAGGAAGCGAGTTAAGATCCGTCGCGACCTTTATCATCGTTCCCATCATTGTTCCAACACTCGAGAATATCTTTCCGAGATTACCCATTGCGTCGATGTCCTCGGGTTTCACGGACGCGGCCAAAGAATTGATGTTCTTCAGCTGAGCAGCAAACTCTGGACTGCTAAGATACGTGGTCATAGAAGAGATCATCGCCGTAACTTTCGGAATAACCGCATCGAAGATATGCGAGATGCCAGCGAGGACCGCGACAGAAACGGCGCCGCCTGCCAATTTCGCGAACAGGTCTCCCTTGTCCATCGACGCGACTCCCATCAAGATCGCAGCTATGCCGCCCATAGCGGCCACGAGCACAGCCCCAGTGATCAAGAAAGCGTTCTGCAACCCGTCCGCATTCACGGTCGAAAGCGTCGCTCCTGCGTCAGCGAAAAGCTGAATGAGACTTTTTCCGCCACCCTCAGGAGGCTCCAGCACTGATCTCACGAGCTTGATGATCGATGCACCTATCAATGAGATGCCGAGAGCAATAGCTCCGTACTCAGCTGCTTTTGTCGCAGCGCCCCCGAACATGCCGACCAGTCCACCGAAGCTATCCGGACCCGTGCCTGTCATAGCAGCACCTTGCTTGTTAAGCGCAGCAGCAAGATCATTCTGGGCTTTGGCGCTCTCATCCGCCTGCCGGGCAGCCTCAGAGATCTCCTCTGTTGTTCCGCCACCGGTGAAGAGGCCCATCACAGTATCTTTTAGCTGCCCGAAAATTCCAGACGCTGCTGTGAGAATAGGACCGCCAGTGACGAACAACGTCGCGAACGGGAACTCCTGGATGGCACGTCCCAGGAAAGCAACGAGCTCGGACCCGAATTCGATCAGGATCGGCATGAAGGAGGGAAGCTCCCTGACAAGCTCACTGAAACCGTCCTTTATGCCCTCCAGCAGCCCCTGACCGATCGATGGGGAACCGTCGGCCGGTTTCGTGAATGCCTGACGCATTGTTTTCGTAAGATTCGAAAGCACAGTCTTCAATGATCGAACGAGACCGAGGACGATTCCCGGCAACGCTGCTGCGACCGCGAGAAACGTCTGGGTGAGACCTTCCATCAAATTGTCGAATATCGAGGGTTGCCCGTTTTTACCGGTGAAAAGACCATTGAAACCATCCGTGATGACGGATGTGATTCCCGTCATCAAGTTTTTTGCAGCGTTCTTCGGATCCGTTGACATCGCTATTGTAAATTTTTCAATTTCAAGAGCAACCTTCGAGAAAATATCACCGATCGTTGTGACAACGTCGAGAAGACCTTGGAGGGCTTTCGTAACGCCTGGCACCTGTAGGAATGCTGAGAACGTCCTCATTCCTGCGTAATAAGTTTCCAGCAGCGCCTTGGCGATATTGTTGACGGCGTCCTGGACGGGTTTCGAACGATCAAAGGCATCCATAAAGCCCTTGATGAACGCATCGAAGAAGCTCGTGAATCTCTGAATGGGTATTATCACGTTTTCGATGCTATCGGCGAGATCGCGCATGATCTCTTCCTGCGTCTTATGTCCCTTCATTGCCCCGTCTGCGGCCGTCTTCACCTCGTCGTATGACATCGAGAGACCCTTGGCTGAGAATGCAAGGGCTGCCTGCTCCTCGGTGAGACCCGACTGGGACGTAAGAAGAGCTTTATCCTGACGAGAAAGTGTCTCAAAAGATCTTCCTGTCGCTGCGAACGCTTTCTGAAGATCATCTAGAACTTCAGCGGGATTCTGGGCCTGAATGAGCTTGACAGGATCCAGCACCATACCGAATGCAGCGGCTAACTGAGCCGCAGCCTCAGCTCCCGTCTCGAAGTCATCGAACTTCTGGTTCAGACCGATAAGCTCATTGAGCTCGATACCGAGCTTACGGGTGTAAGCGGCGGCCTTGGTGATCTCTGTTACGTAATCTCCCGTCATCCGACCAAGCGACTTGAAGTTTGAGAGGAACGCGCCGACATCCTTTCCAAGGACCTTGGACGAGATACCGAGCTGGCGGCCGATCTTATTCACGCTGGCAAGGGTCTCATCGCTGAACTGCTTCAACGACTTGCTGCTCAGGATCGACATTGTTGAGACATTCTTGAGCGCTTGCTCGTTGAAAAGGAGCGCGTCACGCATGACGTACAGATTCGCAGCAGAGTCGTTGAACTCATCACCGAGGACATCGAGAGTGGGACCCATCGCGCCCGCAAGCTCGCGGACGAGATCGAGACGCTCGATCGCGCCCTCCATGCCCATGTTAAACTTTGATGCAAAGACATTCACGCCACCGGCAGCCTGTTTCAGGCTGGCTCCGAAGCCGTCATACGTCTCCCTCACTCGCTTTGAGGTGTTCTCGGTGAAGCTTCCGAACTCCTTACGAACCCTCTCTAGAGCTTCCCGGAAATGGAGCATATCCTGGATACGCTCGTTGGCAAGCTCAAATATGTAATCAAAGAATGTTGACAGGAATCCCATCGATGCCTGCAGGGGATTCGTGATAACGTCAGCCAGCATGCTGAAGTTTTCTGAAAGCTGACCAACTGCAAGGCTTAACCCCTCGGTCAGCTTTGAGTTGCCCTTGTTCAACCAACCCTGAAGACTCTGGGTAAACGTTTCGTTCTGCTTCGAGCCCTCTTCCATCACTCCGTTGAAGGCGCTTTGCTGCTCATTGAGCTGTGACATTGCGTCCGCGTGCTCTTCGATCGCGACAGCGGTCTCCTGATGTATGCCTGATTGACCGGCCTGCAGCTCCTGGATGGCTCTAAGCGTGCGCTCCTGACTCTGAAGCGCCTCGAGCATCTGCTTGGCTAACTCAAGCTGCTGCTTCTGTAATTCGGGATCCATGCTTTATTCGCCTTCCAGCAAATAACTATGCCGGATCATATTTTTCAGAGTCTCCAGTCCCGACCGAAAGCTCGCTGAAACTCCCGCTCTGCTCGGCGCTTCTCCTCGACCATCGTTGCGACAGCAGCAAGCGATGCATTCTCGTCGCAGAGAGCCTCGTAAAGACGACGTGAAGCGAGAGTTGCTCGGCGGATAATCTTCATCTGGGACGGATCACCCACCAGCTTGGGGGGAGTACCACCCTCGATGATGTATCTACCGGCGGCCGAAAAAATCTCCGCAAGCACCTTTTCTTCTTTGCTCATAAAACCTCCAACTCGATCTCTAATTATGTGAATCGACGAAGGCGCGCTGGAGTTTCACCGCGGTTCAGCCCCATCAAAGATCGAGCCTGCGGGCTGTTCTGATGAGCGGCCCTCGTCGGTGTGTTTTCCTTCTCACTTGCTCGCTGGAGCTCCTTGTTCAACCTCGTGATGAACCAGACACGATATCGTATGGGAATGTTGTAACACTCCCAGTACGAGAAACCCATGTAGTACATCAGTGAGAATGATTGCTCAAGGAAGATCTCTCGATCCTCAGGTGTCAGGCCAAAAAAAGCTGGCACCCAACGGCATCCGCACCTCGCTTACTTCGCTGCAGGATGGGCAGTCAAGGTTTCCCTTCATCTCGATGCCAGGCTCATTCGCATCGATAAACTTACGCAGGGCCATGGAGTCGCGAGCGGGCATATTTCGGATGAAGCCGTTGATCGCACCGCGATCAGTCTTACCATCGACTGAAACGATAGCATATTGGAGACGGGTCGTGATGATATTATCAGCCTGGGCACCCTGCTTCTTCGCGCGTTCCTGGCCAACGTTGATATCCTCCTCATCTCGACCAGTGAGGAACTTGAAATGAACGGTCTTCTTGGTGACAGGAAGCTTGAACTCAAATACGTTCTGGCCAGGAGAGACGGGATCGATCGAAAGACGCTTGATCGGAAGCGCTCCGAGATCAAACTCCTGCTTGGAGCGAGTGTTGCACTTCGGACAATCAGCCTCAACGTTGTACTCGGCGCCGTATCCAGTCACTCGAAGAGCAATCATCAGAGCGTTGCGATCTCCGACAAGCATGTCGGGAACGCTGATTCGCTTGTCCATGAGGCAGCTCTTGATGAGCTCGGTGATAACTGTTCCTTTCTTGATCAGAGCTCTGGATGTGAGAATGTCCTCCTCACGAGCTGTCATCGCCCGAATGTCGACCGTCTCCCTTCCATGAAGGGGAGACTCAGCCGGATAAACTGCGCCGTTCGAGGGAAGTGGAATCGACTCAACTGGAACCTCAAAACCGAAATCGTCACGCATGACGTCCTTCGTTTGGATACCGGCCGGAACTGCACCGCCGAATAATGCACTACGATCTGTCTCTGATGCCACTTGAATCTCTCCTAGAAATTGCTAATACAATTCTTAAGGAAAGGAGAGACAAGTAAAAAAATCACGGATCAAAGTTAAGTGATGGGTGCTCCTCACCGTGGCAGCGATGGCAGAGAACCTCGGCGGTGGGCATCATCTCAACGTGCCAGTCGATCACCCGCTCGACCCACGCTGCCTGATCCTCCCAGCTGATCTCATCCGACGTGGGGGCGCACCGATGGATGATCTCCGCCATACGAACCTCGCTGTGATGGACGTGGAGATCGTCGGTCGCGGCGCAACGCTCGCACTTGAACCCTGCTCGCTGCAGGGCTGGGAACTTCCAGAGCTTGTAGAGTCGCGAGCTGCCGTGGCACAGCGTCCCGATTGTCGATGTCCCGCCCTTCCACTGCGGATGAGCCGAGCCGGTGAGCGGAACGATGACCCCGGTCTGCCAATGTCTCGTCATCATTTCTGACTTTCTCTTTCTTTCTTTGTCAGATCCGTACGCAATTTCGCATAACTTCGCGAAATCGGAGTCATTTTCTTTCGTTTTACCTCGATTCCACGGATTACAACCCCATCGCTCTTCTTTGCGACGCGCTTCAAGGCTCTTAGCCAGCGCAGCCTTATTATTTCCCCAATTATTCTTGACGCGAGATGCATGTCCGAGAATGTACCCCGAGAATCCCTTCTGAAGGGAGTTAAACTTGGTCGTCGTCCCGCACCCACAGCCGCACGTGGGTTCTTGGCCGCCAGGAATAAACAAGCTCACGTAGAGATCACGTGCGGTGATTCCATGGCGTTTCTGGCAGTGGATTCGAAGCGAATCCAGGCTGTCGGTCGAATAGTCTACGCAAGAAGGGCACTTAAAAGAAATCTGGTCCATGATAGTAAATATACCATGGACCAGATGACTTATTAATTCGACAAAATATTTTGTCGAATCCTCACGTCAATATTGTAGAACACAATTATCGAAGCGGAGTGTCAGCGAGATTTCCATCGGATCGTCGCCATCATAAGCAAGGTCACCGAAACCAGCTGACGTGATGAACGCGCCCTTGATATCCCAGAGCTCCACCACCGTGCCGACCGGGTCGAGCATCTTGAGCTGGCAGTCACGCTTGTAGAAGTCGGCGTAACCCGCGCGGCCTGAGACTGACTCGAAGTGGGTACGAACCCATTCCATCACCTGCTGGGCGCCGGAGGGTGCGATAGCATCGTAGAGGACAACGTCGATCGTATCGAATGTCGTCTTTCCAGCGATGTAACGACGTGAGTTGATCCAAGGAATTTCCTTCTCCTCAGTCTTCACGCTCGGGCGCTTCGTCGACTTGATGAGGTAAGCATCGATTCCTTCGACCGCAAAGACCCATCGGTTCTTCCTCTTCGGTTCGAACTTGTTGGGTAGCATATCGGTGACTGAGAGTGTCTCGGCCATAGTGTCTCCTGTTCCTTAACTATTACGTATCGTTGAAATCTTAGACAAAGGTTGAAGCATTTGTCGCCTCGAAATCAATCGAGATGAACTCTGCGGTCTTTGTCGGCTGCAGGTAGATCTTACCACGAATCGTGCTATTCTCTATGTCAGCCTGTGTGGTGGTGGTGGTGTCAATCTGCACGCGATACCTCTCAACACCGCGCTGGGACTGGATCTGCTTCATTATCGGTGTAACGGCAGCATTGAAACGAGCGATGGTCGACTCTCTGTTCGGCTCGAAAAGAAGACCGTAAGCAACAGCCTTCACTCGACGACGAACCTCGATGAGCAGACGACGGACGTTAACACGATCAAGAGCCGAGCCCTCAACGAGAGTTGTCCTCTGTCCATTGATCACGATATTCGCGCCAGGAACCGAAACGATCGGGTTGATACCAGCATCGTAAACGGTGTTGATGTTATCGTTGTTGAGTATCGTGCTAAGGGAGTTTCCAGGAATAACCGCTCTTGTGTAGCCTGCCGGTGCGCTCCAAGTGAATCCGATCCGATCGTTCTGCGCGTAGGCGCCGAGGACCAGGGTCGAAGCTGGAAGGCGTGTGCTAACTGCTACGCCGGTTCCCGGGTCAACGCTGACGTTCACGTCCGGGAAGTAAGCAGCACCGAATGAGCTGTTGAGGCTGCGATTCTTGAACCTCGTTGATGTGAACGCGACGTTGACGTTGGGGTATGAAGACCCGGCGTTGATGGAGGCAGTCACGAAGTTGTTGTTATCGTCCTTCAGCTCGACATCGGCGATGTAAAGAGCATCGAACTTTGTCTGCATCGCCGAGAGAGCGTAGTCGGTGATCGCGGGGTGACGAGTGTCCGGAATCGCGAGGACGCTGATGTCCGAGTAAGTCTTGTTACCCATGATGTCTACCGCCTTGCGATAGGCAGCGACCGTCGGTCCGTTCAGCTGACCCTGGTTGCTGTAGTCCATCTCTCGACGAGCCGCAGCATCACGCATGTAGAATTTATCTGCATCGAAGATGTTGAGACCATCGAAGCCTCCCTGCATGAAGGTCACGAACTTGAGGTAAGATGACGGAGTACTGGACGGGAAATCGATCGTTGTGTCGATGAAACGTCCACCGAGGCTGGCGTCAAGAATTCCGTCCCTCTGGTACACAGCCTCGTCCCAACGGTCTCTGTCGAGAGTACCGCCGGAGCTTGTCTGAACCTGGATGTTCTCAAGCGTAAAGAGGTTCCTGTTGAAGAGGTCAGCGTCCACCACGGAGCCGTTGACGGTGGCTGCGCCATCATTGTCACCGACCCACGGGTTCTGATAGGTCGTGTGGTACTTCGGGAAGTACTTGGTGTAGCTTGAAAGTCCGCCAGCACCGAGTGTCTCGGTGGAGGTCGAGACTCCATCGTTAGGACGAGTCGTTGAGTTGTAGAGGCCGAACTGGGGACCCCAGTAGAGCTTGCTCTCGCCCGTGGCGTTCGCGCCACCGGCAACGTCTCCTACGTTGATGCTGCGACGGAAGAAGACCGGCGCCTCACGCGCGTTCGTCAGGGGAACGTTGAGGTGAGCCGACGGGCCCGATGAACCAGTCGACATGAAACCAGACCCAGAGGTCACTAGGTGGTAGAGACCACGTGAACCGACGGGAATAGTGTTCGACGGGATGACCTTGTTGATGACTTCATCAGAGAGCTCAACTCTGACCCGACGTGAGACCTTGCCGTAGAGTCCTTCCTCAATGATCTTCTGGGCATCAGCGGTACGATCGAAATCGAAGTAGGTGTTCTGGTCACCGATCTTCTTTCCAATGAAGTTGTCGCTATCAGGATCAAGATCGCATCCAGAGTATGTCTCGTATACGGTCGCGTAGCCGTCCTCTCCGGTAAAGCTAAGAATCTTCACGGTGAACGTAGCGTAAGAGCCAGCAGCAGGGTACTTGATGCTTTCGATCGCGACCCTGTACAGTTCATTGGTCGCTGCACCGTCGCCACGAGCGTGGATCTTGAAGAGATTGTAGCGAGTCCCACCGAAGTTCTGGGATGTTACGTACGGGGTCATCGGATGACCGTACCTGTCCTCGAATCCGTCGTAGTTCGGGAATGTTGTGGTTCCGTTGTTCCTTGACTGAGAGCCGGAAAGGCAGAACACGATCTCTTCGACAGCGGCTGACGTGCTAACACGACGGATCGCAGCCTCAGCTGCAACTCCGGATCCAGTTGGGACTGCGAAAGCGTCCAGAACGTCGTAGTGATTGTAGAGGACGTAGCCGTGCTCTTCGAGAAGAAGTGGGTTGCTGTTGAACTTTGCTCCGAAGTAGGAGTCGGAAGTTGGGTTGAATGATGCCGTGAGGATGCTTGGGTAACCAGCGGAATCGGTGTGTCCGTTCAGGAAGAGCACGAATGTCTGCTCTCCGCTCCGGAGATCGAGCGATCCGGTGAACCAGCCTTTTGCAGGGCTGGCAGTCGTCGCAGCTAATGAGTAGATATCAGATGTCGCTCCCGGCGCTGAGCTTGATACGGTGATCTGAACTCCCGACGCTGCGAAAAGAACGCCGCGAACGATCGGCTGGGCTGCCGTCGATGTCTGGATTCCTGGCTCGGAAAGTAACCAGGAGCCCGCAGACTCGGACATGTAGCATCCGAGGAAGTACGTCCTACCTTCCAGACCGCCGGCAGTCGCGTAGGGATTGTTGCCGAGCTGACCGTTGGACACCTGAACCTTCCGGGAGCCGACCACGAATCCTGCATTTGTCACGCTTCCTGCGTTTGTGGCGCCTGTCGTTCTCTTGTTTCCGTCTCCGGCGCCGAGAACCCTGACGTATGTTCCAGCTGAGGCGTTGCTAAGCCACTGGTACAGGGCAAAGGGAGCGTGATAATTCGCATCCGGATTGCCGAACTCAGTTGTGAACTGTGTGTTATTCGCGAAGGTGATCGGCACGAACGCCGTTCCCTGCGTTGCCGTTCCAATCACACCGGCGGAGCGGCCCGAGGGTTGAACCTCCGTTACACCACCGGTGCTATCGATCTCGTTTAGTGTTATGCCTGGCGCAGCCATTCGTTGAACTCCTTAATCTCTTCGCTTAACTATTGTTGATTAGACGAACTCGACGCCCGCCGGTGTGATGATAAAGTCGACAGCGATGAATTCTACCGCTCTTGTTGGAACCACAACAATTCGACCATTCAACCTGTACGCGGCAACATCGGCAGCAGTGTTATTCGTTGAATCCATGACGATCCTGAACTGCTCGATACCAGCCTGCGCCTTGATGAGACTCAGAAGCGGGGTGGCTCGATCGATGAAAGACTGCCTCGTTGTCGCGTCGTTGGGCTCGAACAGAAGGCCACGTGCCACGTCCTGGATAACGCGCTTGAGCTCGAGGAAGAGCCTGCGAACGTTGACCCTATCGAAGGCCGACTTCGAAACCTGGAGTGTCTTCTGTCCGAAGATAACGAAACCGTTACCAGGGAAGGTCGCGATTGGGTTAATTCTGTTATCGTACAGGTAGTCGCGATCGGATGTGTTAAGCCTTACTTCAACGTTGGTGACGAAGTCAAGAGCAGCCCTGTTGAATCCAGCCGGCGCGTACCATGGGTAGGCGACTCTGTCGCTGTACGCAAGAGCGCCGAGAGCAGCGATGGAGGCGGGCGCCTTGACCCTTCTGTTCGTTGTTGTATCATTGACGAACACATCCGGGAAGTAGGTAGCGACGTAGTTGTTGTTGAGTGACCTTGCGGTAACAGCGTCAGCGGTCTTCGTGACGTTCGGCTTCAACGCAGAATCCTCAAAGATTCTAACATTTGCGTCGGAGTAAGCCGGAGCATCAAGAACGTACATTCCAAGAGCGTAGGACGAAAGCCTGCGAGCGAGGTAGTCGGTCACGAGCGGCTCGCGGACGCCGGGCGTTGCGATCACATTGACATTGACGGTGTACTTGTCAGTCATGAGCTTCGAAGCGACCCTGTAGGAGTTCACAGCGTTGTTGCTAAGGCTGCTGCCCGCCGGGTCGTAACCGAGACCTGATCTTGCGATCGGCTCAACACCACCTGCCGCGAGCCCACCGGACTCCGTTGAGGTGGCACGATCCCCGAGCTTCGCAGAAGCTGCGTCGAGGATGTTGACTCCGTCGAATCCACCGTAGAACATCGTCGAGAACTTTGCGTACTCAGCGAACTTGTTGAATGTGTTCGCCGAACCTGAAAGCAGTGAGGCGAAGGTGATTCGGCTTCCACCAAGAGCGGCATCAGCGATCCTGTAGTCCGTTGTGCTCGGAACTCCATTCCTGATGTAAGCCGTCTCCTTCATGTGAGCTTCGACAGTTCCCGTGACATCCGTTAGTGATGTGTTGGAAAGTGCGACCCTAGCGAGAGTGAACTTATTCGCGTTGAAGATATCGGCATCGGATCCAGTCACGAGAGCGTCGAGCTTCTGGATTCCCTGCATCTTCGAGTAGGAAAGGATAAGAGGATTGAACTCGGTCCCATCGTTGGAGTTCATCACGGCGCTTGAGATGGAAGCTGTCGCAGGCAGACGCTCGAACTTCACGCCCCAGTGGTAGCGTGAGTCAGGAATCTCGAGGAGACCCGGCGATCCGATGTAGGCAGATCCGTCCACGGTTCCCTTCGTCGCCTTGAAGCGGAACGGAAGCGGTGGAACGATCGAGCCCGTGAGGGTTGTCGCAACGGAGCTGCTGCAGTAAAGTCTCGGGAGAGCGTTCGCACCAGCACCGTAGGTTCTCGTTCCCTCGGTGAGAGCCGAGGAAGTGTCGGTCAGGGTCTGCGATGTTCTGACAACCGGGATACCCTTGAATCCGAACGGAAGGGCGCTTGCGGGAACAACACCCGTCGTGAGACCAGCTGCCGTGATGACCCTGATCCTGCGACTTGCGTTCGGGAAGTTTCCATTGATCACAAGACGCTGCTCGGACTCGTCGCTTGCGTCGAAGTTGTAAGAGACCTTGAGGTCACCGATCTTCTTAGCGACGTAGTTCTGGCTCGCTGGGTTGATGTCGCAACCTGCGAAGGTCTCCAGAATCTGGGGAGAAGTGTCAGAGTCGTACAGGTCGCGAACGTTGACATCGAAGGTGCCGTACGGATTTCTCGGATCCGTCGAGGCCTTCACGTTGGAGATCGAGACCTTGTAGAGAGCGTTTCCTGACTCTCCGTCGGTGAGAGTCTCAAAGTAGAAGAGCTCATGCTCGAGGCTTCCGAAGGGCTGCGAGATGATCGCGGGAGTCCGGGCTGTCGTGTAACGTGTGTCGAACCGCCCAAAATTCTGGAGGTATGTGTTCGACGATCCTGAGGCGACCGCGACGCAGCTGTCACCCGTGACATCGAGACCGACGAGCTCGTCCTCGATCGGGAAGTCGAGGTAGAGCACGTGCTGCTCAGCCTGGAACTTCTTCGGGTCCGTGTTGAAGACCTTACCGAAGTAATCATTCGCGCTCGGGTTGAGAGACGCTGTCAGGATTCGAAGCCCGCTGTAGCCGTCTGTCGTCCCGAAAGATGAGCCCTGCGAGCTCGAGATCACGAACTTGAACTTCTTGTAGTTCGAGGAAGCAGCATTGAGATCCGTTGAGGCAACATCATCGATCACCGAGCCGCCGCCGGACCACTGGGAGTTTGCTCCCGTCATGTCGAGAACCATTCCTCGCGCACCGGTCGGGAACATGAGAACGCCACGAACGATGTTCAGGGTGTCTCCGATGGAGGGCGGGTTGAAGCTTGGGTTCTCGCTGAAAATCGGGAATCCCTTCCACTCAGAAGGTGTGGTTGAGCTTGCTGGGATCGAGTGACGGGCGACAAGGAACTGCACGGCTCCTGTCTTACGGGCGTCGCCAGCCGGGAGGGCGACGGTTGATCCTGTCACCTTGAATCCAGCGTTGCGCACCACACCCTGAGTCAGGGTCGTTGCGACGTCGGACATGCTCGCGTTTGCACCCGCGCCGAGGACGCGGATGAAGGTGAGGGCACCCTTGTGCTTCAGCCACTCATTGGCGGCGTAAGTTGCAGGACGATCCGGGTCAAGGCCGCCGAAGCGAGCCGAAAAATCCGAAAAAGACGACACGGTCGTCGGCACAAAGGCCGGCCCCGAGGCTGCGGCTCCGATGAGCCCACCTGGGACGCCCGTCGGTTGCGCGCCCGGGGCGGTAAGCTCTATCTCCCGTTCAAAGAATCCAGGAGAGCGAAAGATTTGTTCCGACATCAGTTGCTCCTAATCATATGGGCTAATCAAAAGCTAAGTATCACGAAGGAAGCGAAACGACGACATCATTTTAGATCCCTGTCCGATTTTAATGGGTTGTTTATCGTTGTCAGGATCTCCTCTCCGTGGGCCCTGGAGACACTTCTCACTTTGACCATAACGTCCATCTGCTTTCCCGTCAGAGGGTCCTCTGTGAGCTTCCTGGTGGTGCTACGTGATGAGATGGAGGATGACTCGGTACCGCCCACAGCGGTTGAAGCAGCTGGGAGCTGGGCTGACTGCCTCTTGTCCACACCACCCGCGGCAGTTTCAGCTTGTCGGGCGGAGCTCAAGGATGTCATGCCCATGATTGTCGGGTCATCGACAGTCGAGATTGGGTCCAGGATCCTTGAATCGATCCTCATATCGTCGACATTCCCAGCTGGCAGCTCGTCATCGACTCCCGCAACGATACCGAAAGTGAATTGGGTCGCGGAGACAAACCTCCGCAGCCCGTTCGGAACGCCCGGGGACGTGGGCAGAACTATAAAAGCGGGAACATTGACGGTGAAGGAGTGCTTTATCGTCCTCTCATCATCCGTCATGTTGTCGAAAGTTGTGTCCGAGGAGATGTCCGGGTCGAACATCGCATTGAACCAGTACCCGCTCGGGGTCTCTATCCTGTAAGATCTTGCGCGGACGTTGTGGTACCCACTCATGATCGTCGTGAGGATGTCGTTGCTGTGCTGCATGAACTGGGTCCAGAGAGTAACCTCGTACTTCGCGGTGAAAAACTTCGGAACAGGTATCGAGATCGTCTCGTATATTCCAGCCCCCAGGTTCGGCTCAAGTAGCCTACCGTCGAGTGTCCTTCCCGGACGATCGAGGTGCGGTCTCCTAGATTCGATGCCCGTGTTTCTGAGACCCTGCGCGTTTATTATTCTCTGGTAGAGCGGGTCATCCTTCGAGAGCCTTCTCTTGATGTCTATTGTTCCGAGATCTCCCATCTCTATCGACTTCGCAGCCTGCTGCTCGATCCCGCTTCTCACTATCGTTATCAGAGGGACGATAAGCGCACCGTTCTTGTCACGTAGGGGATCCTTTCTCCTGTTGATAGCGAAGCGCTCACCGGTCGCGAATATGACCGGAACCTTCTTCGTGCTTCCATCCTTGAGAGCGTATATCAGTGGAAGGTCCTTTTCGAACAGGCTGAATATCGCGCGATCAACGTCCTCCACCCCACATGATGGTACGGTGATATCCTCGGGGACTGAGGTTCCCTCGTACCCAAGGCTGATCGAATCTCTGCCGTACTTTTTCCTAGTTGAGTATCTCGTGCTCATTCGTCACCGTAGAAAGATGAATTGATCCCATCGGGTGCGACCTTCTTCGGACCGGTGAGCGGGGCCTCAAGTTTTCCGTCAGCCTGCAGCTCACGCCGGTCCGCAGTCTCGCCAGACTCGTTTGATGCTGCACCTCGTTGCTGAACGAACGTCGTCTGCGTGATCTTTTCCTCCTCGAGATTCTGAGCGGCGGGACCCGGAGCGGTCCTGCTGATGAGATCCTGCCTTGCCTGCTTACCCATGAGCTTGTAGCCGGTGACATGTTCCACCTGCCCGAATATCTTGCTGATCGTCACGACCTGTGTGATCTCAAAGAAAACGGATCCGTACGACATGAAATCGCCCATCTTCATACGAAGACCTCGGTCCGTGAGATCCTGAGCGTGCACCCTGGCCTCGATCGAGTGAAATTTCTCGCTTCCGAACTTGCTCGTCTTCACCTCACCGGGTGACCATTCAACGAGAGCATCGATCTCTATCGGAGGATCGAACACCTTCTCGGTCGATTCCTCGTAAACATCGTGAACCTGGGTGACGTCCGTCCTGATAGGATAGTAGTATATCTTCTGACCGATGACGTCCTTGATGATCTCCTTCGTGAGGTCGCTTATGAGATCAAGCTCACGAGGGGTGATGAAAAGTCTTGCCATCTGATCACCCGATCGTTATGACACGACCCATCGGTATCGGTGTCGCCTTGAGTATCTTCTGAACATTGTCAACCTCTGCTGCCTTCGTCTCGATGAGCTTGTTGTAAGTCATCGAGTCCAGCATTTCCTTGAGATCTGTTCGAAGCTTATCTTTCTCCTCTTTCGCCGATGACTTCAGATCTCCGCCGTCCAGTTGAAGCTCACCCCCCGGGATCGGAACGGACCCAAACTTGGACCTGATCATACCCAAAAGCTCCTTGGCGAGGGCAAGCGCGTACTGCCGGACCCACTGACGAGCCATGGAATTCACCCTCGCGTAAACGAAATTACCGTAGGGAACGTTGGATAGATTTGAGACACCCGACACCGAGGCATCCGGTATCGATGGGTTTAACGGGTTGGATTCGAATCCCACACGGACCCAGAGCTTCAGGGGGTTTGTCGCTGTCGGTGATGGGAATATCCTGATCTTCGTTCCCGTTACACGGTAGCTGTAGTTCGAACGACGGACCCTGTTCGAGATGTTCATCTGACCGCCACGGAGGATGTCCTCGAACACCGGCAGCACATAAAAGACGGTCTCTGGCGTGAACGACTCGAAGCTGAACTCGTTGTTGAGGTAGTTGATGGCCGATGTCGTATCGAAGAATCGATACGCTGCGGATGGGTTGAAGTGCATGATCTCGAAGATCCTCATCTTTCGATGCTCTGGATTTAGAGATGAGCTCACGACAGGTGTTCCGGTCGATGGATCCACAAGATCAGTGTAGAGATCATAATCCTGCACATTCTGACGAAGCTGAATCGCGCCCGAAACTGCATTGTAGGTTCCACCGAGACCAGCCTCGACGGCGTAGGGCTCAGCCAAACGCACGATGTAGTTGAGGGTGTCACGAGGAAGCTTCTGGGTTGCCTCATCGAGACTTCCAGTCTGCATGCCGAGAAGCGAGAGCAGCTGGCTCTTCGCCTGGTACTGATTAACGATCGATCCGTATTCGAGGAAAGCTTCCTCGAAACATGACCAAATCTGCTTCTTCGTCAACTCGACAGACAGAACGTCATCTCCAAGACGACGTTTCACAAATGCCACCATCGCATCAGCTTCAGCCTGAAACGCGGTGTCGGAATCGAAAAAACCGAATGGAGTTGGGTTTAAGGTGGTCGTGAATGTTGACATCTAGTGTCTCCGACCTTAAATAGGAACGAGCGGCGTGAAGCCGCTCGTTCATTGATCAACGTGTGAAACTTACTTCACGCTGGCCTGATTGGCCAAGTACGTCTTCTTCGCGGACTGTGAGGTCATGGCACCTGCAACCCCGACCATGGTTCCACCGCCCAGAGCGTACGGCTTCTTGGCAAGGATCAGGAGGCTGTCAGCCGTTGGGTTGTTGACGATGTAGATGAATCTGCTAGCCTCACGATTGGTGCCAGATGTCATCTCAACCGCGCTGTCCTCTCCCTTCGTTATGTCACCTGTAGCCGGAACTCCTAGATGATTTGCGAATAGGACTTTGATCTCGGTCAGCTTCTGGATGATCATGCTTAACTCACTGCGGGTCGCAACGGTTCCAACAGATCTCGCCGTCTGCGCTGCATTTGCGAGGAGGACTGCGAACCGCAGGTTATCGCGGGCGAACAGCATCTTCTGGTCAAAGATGTTTCTGCCGTTTGTGGTATCCTGATACTGATCGATCGCCGTCTGGACCGACCTTGCCAGCAGGTTCATGACCGTGTTCACATCGCGCGCGGTCTGATCCTGACCGATCGGAGTGTTGGGCGCCTGAACCTGCAATGTCGACTGCACAGGAGCCGTGTCGATGCCAGTCTTACCCGTGATCGCGGCCTGCTTTCCAATGAGAGCTGCAATAACATTTCGACCTACGACGCCGTCCACTGGAAGGCTAGCGGCGTTCTGGAAGGCTATCGTCGCTTTCTGAGTGTTAGGACCGTAGTCACCGTCGACCTTGAATCCTTTCGGCAGTGGAATGCCTGAGGCGTTCATGGCAAGCTGCAGAAGCTCCTGATAGATGCTGACAGCGGTTCCCTTGGATCCGGTCTTTAAGGTGACCTGTCCCTGCCCTGCACCGGCGCCAGCATGAACCTGTAGGAACGTCGGGTCATTACGCATCCTATCGGCTAGGCTCACAGGAATCGTCCAGTTTCCAGCGTTGATCGGGGTACCTGGCATTCCCAAGGGAATTCCCTGTCCGACCTTGATCGCACCGGAAATAGTGCGTGTGGCTGCCTGCTCTCTCATCGCTCTGTGAGCTTCCTCGCGTATGATACGACGCAGCGTGGACTCAGAAATTAACATGATTTATCTCCCTTTCTTGTATTTATTTTTGTTCTTGACACTTTCAAAAAGAATCTTAAGCAGAGATGACCTTCTGCGGGAATCGACAATCGCTCCGTGCTCACCCTTCAGGATGGACCAGTACTTGTCCTTCATCTCCGGACTCAAGGTCTGGGGCACGTACTGGTCGAATGACTGCTTATCATCGGCGGCGAGAAACTGCCTCATCCTTGTCCCTGAGATCTGGACGGTCTCAGCTCTCGATACCGGACGCTGCTCGAATTTCTCTATGACAGCTGGATCCCTGATGTTATCAGCCATCTTCGAGGGTGAGTATTTCACCCGAGCGTCCTCATCGTCAGAGTAGAACACGAACTTGCTGACAACGTTCTTCAGCTGACGCATCTTATCGACAGCGAGGCTCAGCGGAGATTCCGGTGAGATGATGAGGGTCGCATTCGGAAAATCACGGTGAAACTGGGGCTCCAGCACCGCCTTCCACGCGTCGATCATCACGCCCGGTGGCAGCTCATCGCGGCCAGCGGTCGAAGTGATTATGAGAGCCTCGTCGCACTCCTGAGATGCGAGGCTGATCATCTGCCAGTGACCAGCGTGGACGGGCTTTCCAGAGACTACGAAGATTCCAATGCTGATTCCGTTCTGCGTCCCAATCTCGAGACGCTTCATCACCTGCGTCTTCGTTGTGAGGAACAGGTCCTCCTGACGTTGTATGAGAGTCTTCGGATGATTTAGAGCACCCAATCGATTCGAGATCGCAGCGTCGAAGTAACACTCCGCGTGGATCCTCTCGAAAATTTCATCGAGATCGCTCTCGGGCACGTTTCGACGCTGGGCGGGAGCGTGCTCAGACGAGATCTCATTGGCGATGCTAACGATGCCGTTCCAGTAAGCCTGTTCGTCCTCCTTCGTCGCAGCCCTAAACTTCTGCTTGATCGCCTGTCGATGCTCAACATCGTGCTGGTCAAAACGAAGTGCCTTGTACAGGGCCTGGGTGGCCGACGTCCTAAAGACAGATCCCTCTGCTGGTGAGCGCTCGCTCTCTGTTGAGAGCGATGTATCGAAGTCAGAGAATAAATCGTAGATAGAATCGACTATCTTCAGAACTCGATCAGGACCAGAGTCTCCGTAAGCTGCTCTTAGCTTTGAATCAAGGTCGGCAGCCCGTCGCTCGATGGAAGCGCTCTTGATGCCCGACTTCAATCCCTGGAATGACTCGAGGTTACCTTCGAAGAGAACGGGATATGTCTGAACTCCGAGCAACCTGGCATACTCCTCGAGCTTTGCCTCATCGTTCTGCGGAGTGATGTTCGAGACAAGATAGGTTCCTGTCACCTTGTACCTTGAAGGACCGAAGAGGGTCAGGAAGATCCCATGCTTCCGAGGATACTCACGGCTGATCGTTGGCTTCCGCTGAACAAACTCGAGAAAGAATTCGGTCCCGGGAGGAATCGCAGCGGTGTTTCTATGAACCTGCGCAAGGTGAGAGTGAACGAGAGAGTACTGAGCTGTTCCGGATGATCCTGAACGAACCTCCTCCTCGCGTGCAGCAAGGCCGCGTGCCTCACCCGGATAGATGACGTTGCCCTTGTAAGCGATGTACCAATTCTTGGTGTAATCTTCTGGATCGAACGCGTTGTTTCGACGGAGGAGCGTGAGCTTCGTGCCGTCGATCTTCTCTACGATCTTGATGCTGGGATCACTCAGGAACACCTGGGCTTTCTTTATATCATTGGCCCGCGCGCGTGGAGACGCGTCAGGACGAACCATGACCTTCTTGAGATCTTCGATCGAGATATCGGTTGACATCAGCTTCCCCAGATTGCAGATTCTATGAGACGATTGAGACGATAAGCTTTCGATTCATCGACTTCACCTGGAGCTGTGTCGTCCTCAGTGAATCCTTCCTCTCCACGAACCTTGTACTTCGCGTAGAAGCTTGCCTTCATACCCTCGATGTCCATCGTGGAGGATTCAGCTTCGGGAAGGATTTGCCTGAAGACCTCAAGGATCTTTTCCTTGACGCTCATATCTTCGTTCTTGTCAGTTGCTGAAATTTGCTGGGCAACTGCACCGAAGAGCCTGATTGCCATCTCCTCGTAAACCCTAACAATTTCAGGTGGAGTCATCCTGTTTTTCATTATATCGAGCGTACCGAGGAATGATCCAAAGTCCTCCATCTCTTTTTCCGTAGGCGGCGGATTATCTCCGAACATCCCTGTGAATATTTGTCTGATATCACGAATCGCTTGGGTTCTCTCAACTCGTTTCAAGTACTTGTAGACATCATTCCCGTTGTGCTGCCAGTCGAGCTTCCTGTACCTGTCGGAGTATCCAGTCACAAGATCGAGGGATTTCATGGGTCTCAAACGAGCGGGCTTCTTCTCAGCTGCTGAGAGCTCAGCCTTGACCTCGGTCTCAGCTTTACGGCGAGCGGTCGCCGGGCTTATTCGAGGCTGCTGTGATTCGATCTCGGACGCACGAGCCTGGATCTTGCTCTCGATCTCCTCGGCGCTGGGTGGCACGTACTTCCTGTCCTTGGTCATCGAGATCTTCGGATTCTCGGCCGAGGCTGCGTCCGTGGCAAGACGTGCATCGATGGGTGGGGGAGAACGAACTGCAGCAAGCGAGAATAGAAGGATCTTGTGCGCGAGACCTTTCACACCCGCCTCGATGTCTCTCCAGGAGGACGAGTATGAAAACTTTGCCCACGGAGAGGGTCGACCGCCCTCGTACTCAGATCCTTCGAAGTCAATCTGAAAGAACGTATCCCCCTCACCGGGAGGAGCGGAGGGATCCCATGTGTAAGCGAAGAGAGCGTTGATCTGGTGCTGACCCGGGCTCTTTTTGTTGTGACCGACGTACGCAATTCTTGGGGTGAGCTGCTCATCCTCACGACGGTTGAGCGTTGAAAAGAGCCCGTTCATCTTATCAACTGGAACCGTGAGGTCGATGTCCCCCACTGTCGGCTTAAACTCTAGGAACTTCTCGTCCGACAGAGTCTCTGGAGGGGCGAAGAGATGCGCTGATGATCCGTTAAAGGCGAATCCGGAACCCAGGACATCATCGCGTTGGGCTCGATCCCAAAGCGGCTCACCGTGGTCGTTGTTGAACTCATCATCGAGGACCTGAAGCATCTCAATGACGTCGCGTCTCAGATCCTGACGATTTATCCTGCCGGATCGAAGATCTATTTTTTCAGCAAAAGCAGATCGACCGCGGAACTGCCTGACCTGGTCAGGACCCGAAACTAGGCCCGTCTCTGGGTCTCGAACGAGTGCTCTGGTGTTGCCCCCCTCATTGACGGGAGCAGCACCGAACATGAACTTTGAGATGCTAAACAATTTACGCTCCTTGAGCTCAGATGCCCCAGTTGATCGAGATCTTCCGACGGCCTTCCGTCAATGTACCCCCTGAGCCTCTTGCTATGGGTGCGGTGTCCCTGCGTTGGAGAGCAGCACCATTCACAGTTATAGACGTCGGAAGAGCCAGCTTCTCATTGACTTTTATCACGTTGGGGTCTGGTTTGTTAAGAGCAGCTGCAAGCGCTTTGTAAGCTGGAGGGGTTCCATTTCCGTAGAAACGAAGGCAGATCTGCGACAGAGTATCTCCTCTTACGACGGTGTACGTCTTCGTTCCAGGAGTTGGTGTCGGACCAGGACCTGGAGTTGGTGTGGGAGAAGGTGCCGGAGCGACGGCGCCGCCGGGCTTCCCGCCCGCTTTTTTCCACTTCATGATCGCCGCGCTAATAAAACGCCAGAAGAAATCTGTTCCCAGAGCGTACGTTCTGTCCTCTCTCTCTAGATTGTCCAGAGCCGGGAAAGCTTCCTTGTACTTGTCGTTAACGATCTTATACAAGCTATCCGCATTGAGAGTTCCAGACTTAGCAGCGGAGAGAACTTGATCGAATATCTCCTGCTTGTAAGCAGACGGAAGGTCATCAAGGTCACCGTCGTCTTGACCCTCCATTCCACCTGAAAGTGGGCCCAACGCATCGACATTCATATCACAGTAAAGAAGTGGATCAGTTCCCGTTAGGGTCGAATTGCTAGCTGAATCACGACCCGTCTCTGCCGTTCCACCTGCGCCGAACATAATATCTTTGAGGTCAGCTTCAAGCTGCGCGTCCGCTGCAGCAGCAGGGTCGACGGGAGCGGAAGGCGCTGCCGGTGTTGCTGGCGCGGCTGGTGCTGCTTGAGCTGGTGCTGGTGCAGATACGCTCGCTGTTCCTGTATCACCGTCGTCTGCAGGTGCTTCAAACAATCTAACGCGACGTGATTCCTCACGAAGGATCTGGCGAAGTCTCGCCTCGGTAATCTTCATACGTTATTTCTCCATACAGGGATACATATTCCGCTCACGAGCAAAAGCGTGCACCGAAAACTACAACGGCCACCCAAAAGGGTGGCCGCGTAGTGTCCTGAGGACCCCCTACATCAGATGATGTTGAGGTCGAGGCAGGTGACCGTACCGTAGAAGTCCGACCTGACCATCTTCTTGCCGTAGCGAGTCATGACACCCTTTCTCGGGGTGAAGTCCTCAGGCGCGAAGATCGTCGGGGTGACAATCAGCGGGACGTACGGAGCGTAGACGTAGCCGGTCTCGAGGTAGCTTCCGCCCTTGAAACCAACAAGGATCTTGTTGCGGGGGAAGTACGGATCCTTGTACACCGTGAAGCGGTTGCTCAGGGTACCAACCTTCTCGGCGCCGATCGAGAACGGAGCGCCGACCTGGCCGGAGCCGTCGATGCTGTAGCTCGGGCGGTAGTAGGTCGAGGCCTCGAGGATCGTGGCGACGTCCGGACCGACCACGATGAAGTTCGCGGAGCCGCGAAGCGTCTTGCGGTGGATCTCGTTGGCGACGTCGATGATCGTCTCGGTGAGGGTCTCGTACCACTCGCGGACGGTACCGGTGAACATCGGGCCGATGGTACCAGCGCCGCCGGTCGTCTGGAAGACGCCCGTGGTCTTGTTGACGAACTTACCAGGAGCGCGGCTCCAGAAGTAGTTCGCGCCGGAGGCCTGCACGAGGAGGTCGTTGAGGATCTCGCGATCCAGCTCGAGGGCAATCTGCTCGGAGAGGATCTGAGTAAGCTCAACCTCAGCGTCGATGCTGTGGTAAGCGTTCAGATCCTGCGCGAGCTCCGGAGACCAGCGAGCGCGGAGCTTGCGGGTCGTCGCGGTGACGGCGAGGGACTCGATCTTGATGTCGATCTCGGGGATGACCGGGGAGGGGGTCGTGCCGAAGTTCGACTCGAAGACCGGGATGGTCGCGGTGGAGCCGGTTGAGGTCTCGACGTCCAGTGAGGAGGCGAGCGGGTAGCTGAGCCTCATCTGACCCGAGCCGCTTGACATGTCGGTGGTGAGGGCACCAGAGACGACGGTCAGGAGGTGGGTTCCGGAGAGCGGGGTGGGGGTGAAGACGCCGCCAGCCCAAATGCCGATCTGGTTCAGACGACGAAGGTTGAGGACACCGCTGCCGCCCTGGAATGCCTCGCCGAACACCGTAGCGTCGCCATAGGTCGTCCTCGGGAAGAGAGCGAAATCCTTGGCGAGGCTCTGGTCAGTGGAAGCCGAGCAAGCGCCGAGCTGCACGACCGCGAACTTGAAGGCGCCGGTTCCGACACCGTTGCCCGGGTTGACGCCCGCCTCGATGAGGGAGGTCATCTGCGGGTCGAATCCGAGGAGACGACCGTCGGTGCCCGTCGCGAAAGCGAACTTTGTCGCCGCGAAAGCTCCGTTACCACCGAAAGCGCCTGAGGCCTCGACCGTGACATTCGTGAGAGCGTGCACGCGGCTGTAAGCGGTTCCGACGAGATCGTACATACCACCCACGGCGAGAGATCCGCTCTGGATTCCCTTACCAACCGGGTTGTTGTAGATCGACTGGCCGGTGCTGTAGGTCGCCTGGGTGCTATTCGGGGTTCCGTCAACGCCTGAGTTACCACCGCGGTCGTTACCGTAGGTGTAATCCAGGTAGAACAGGAGACCGGATGGGAGGCTCATTGGCTGGATCGAAACGAGCTCGTTCGCCACTAGACCACCGAAGACGCGGCGGACGATGGGGAACGCGATGTTCGAGAAGCCGCGGATGTCGCCACCGCCGGAGGTGGAACCGCCACCGGATGACATCGAGTTGCTCTCGCGGAGGAGGTTGGCAGTCTGGTTCTCGAGGAGGCGAGCCATGTTCTCGCGATTGACGCCCTCAAGGCCACGAAGCAGGCCGGTGCGGCTCCACTTCTCGACGAGACGGCCGTTCTCCGCCCCGACGTCGCGCCCGCGGATTCCTTCCGAGAGCTGCTCTAGTGTGAAAGTCTTTGACATTTTATATTCTCCAATATGGAAAGTTGTTACAAAAAACGATTAAACCAACGGGTAATCACTTACCCGGCTTGATACCTGCGAGGATGCCCCAGCGATCGACCTCAACGGATTCATTCAGGTTGCTTGCGCTGCCTGACCGTGTTGATCTGGACGATGAGCCCAAAACGCGACCCTCGTTGACTGTTCCCGACTTGGACTTGAGTGACTCAGTCAAGCTCGTGAACAGAAGCTTCGCTTCCCTAACGGACTTCGCGGCGTCAAGCGACTCAACGATCGCCCTCTGCTGACGCGGCGTGAGGTCGCGATTCTGCATAAGCTTATTAACGTAGAGAAGCTTAGCGTTGAACAGGTTGACCTCTTCGAGCTGCTCGCGCAGGGTAGCATTTGCGCGCTCAGACTCTGACAGTTGAGCCTTGAGCTCACGATTCTTGCGTGACTCCTCGACTCTCGCTGATCTTTCATTTTTCGCGGCGTCGGTTGCCTTCTTGGCAACTTCAAGCGCCTTGCTTGCGACGGCCTCGGCCTCATCGGACTCCGAGAGGTGGTTGAGCTCATCGGGAAGACCCGTGACGCTGCCGCCACCGAATGCCTTCGGCATCGGATCCTTGATTCCCTTCGCGTTCTTGCCCTTTGAGCTCCTGCCCTTCGCCTCACGAAGTCTGCTCAGCTCACGACGGAGCATGGACTCATCGACGTTGAAGTGAACGCTCTCGTTCTCGTAGTCTTCGTCCTCTTCAAGCTCGTCATCTTCCTCTTCGAGCTCGTCGTATTCCTCGTCCATCTCTTCGTACTCATCGAGATCGTCCATCATCTCATAGACTCCCTCGTCTTCCTCAGAGACAGGCGGCGAGGCACCAGCTGGTGGGGCCGGCGGAGGGGCTGCACCAACAACATCGACCGGCATATCCTCTCCACCCTCAGCACCGGGCTCTTCCTCACCGGCGAACTCGATACCGAAGGACATCCCCTTCAGCTTCTCCTTGAAATCTTCATCGTCGAGTCCCTCGAGATCGGTGGGCTCGAACACGAGCTTCGCCTCTCTACGAAGACGCGGCTTTCTATCCATTTCCTCTAGGAGGCGACGGAATCTCGCGTTTGTTGACATTTGCTTCATCTCCTTAACTAATGTGTTGAACTTTTGCTTGACTGCAGGCGTTCCACCATTAGATAGTAGTTGACTCTGCAAATCATGCGTATTTTTCACTAAAATTGCATACGCTGCCCTAAAATTGCTGCTCTCAGAGAGCGGGAGACTCTTGGAGACTCTCTTCAGAGACTCGAACTGGCGACGAACCGTCCCGTATGAAACTCTCTGCTTTCTTTCTCCAAGAACCATATCAGCGAGCGCTTCGAGACCTTCCTTGTTAAGGGAGATATCGACATCGTCTCCTTCAGCAGCATCGGCCTCGGCAGCAGCTGATGCTTCACCGTGCTTATCAACGCGAACGTTTATCTTCACCTCAGTCCCAGAAGCTGTCTTCGTGGTGACCGTGTGAGTGACCTCCTCGTCAGGGTCAGGAGCACCTGCGGCTGGTACCATGCCCGCATCGGCTGCCATGGGTGGTGCTGCGGGAGCGTTCATTTCATCCGGAAGCGCTTCGAGGTCGAGATTCGGAGTCTCATCGTCGGCAGGAACATCCTCATCCTGCTCAGCGAGCATCTGCTGCTCGATGAGTTGCCTGATTCTGGGTGATATGGATTCAATGATCTTGTTGCGTGCGTTTGCTTCAGCCATCTCTCTAAGGGCCTTTGCATCTGCTATCGCTTCGTCGAAAAGATTCGGCATGCTTTCTTCCTATTTCCTACGCTGAATTAAGTATATCGTCACGGGTCTTTTTCGAGCTCTTGCTCCAAATGAATTGCACGTATGAGCCTGCGGAGCCTGCTGGCGGTCAGCTCATCCGAATCCGGGATCTCTGCAAGGGTGTATGCTGGTTCCATGGATCCCGCGTCCCTGAGTGGAAGCGAGCTGGAGTATCCGGCCTTGGACCCAGAAAGTGAGATTCGAGCGGGAGCTGGTCTTATCGATGGACCGTCAGCACCGACCCCGAGGACGCCCTGCTTATTCTTATACAGATCAGGCATCGGCGAGATACCACGACCCGTGGTCTGCTCGTGCATTCTGAAATCGGGACTGACCATTCTTCTGTTATCGGCCGCACGATCCGCGTAGGAGTCCCAACGGATGTGACCCTGTCCAGCCTTGTTACCGATCGCGACCTGCGTTCGCAGATCTTCCTCGTCCTCAAGATCTTCCTCATCATCAACGTCATCTCGAACTATCTCGATATAGGGCCATGAGCCCTGTGACATCCGAGGCAAATCACGACGCCCGTCCGTGCCGTATCCCAGGCCGGTGCGAGCGTCGTGATTCGGATTGTTAGCCTCGTCGAGGCGACGACGTGACATTGGGACCCTTACGTTAGGGCGCCTGGATTATCGATGTGGGTTGTCTTCGTTGACCCGTCTGGGAGATTTGCTCCGCTCTGTCCACGGGGCGCGATCGGTCCCGTTGCTTCGATGGTCGTCTCGGCAATTTTCGCAGATGTGCTCTCGGGAAAGACTGACGTGATAGAGTTACCGCTGCCGAAATTGTCGTTCGCCAATCTTTCAACGCCAGTCGACGTTCCATCGACTTCTGCGGCGGGGTCGGTCGGGACCACGAGGAATGGATAGTAGCGACCTTCGTACTGACCAGACGTCAGCGTGCCGAACGTGGGAGCTGCAGTCGCAGAAACAACTACGCCGGACGAATCGACCGGTCCCTGATAGTCAAGATTGACGCCTCCCGGGAATTGGTCAGGATCACCACTCTGCAGCGTTGGCTGCAGATACGTCTTCGCGTTCGCGCGAACAGTAGCTTCTGTCTCTCCAGCTGTGTACAATGGAGAATTCGGAAACATCGCGCTTAAAGTCGCCGTGTTAGATCTTGCTTCTGATAGCGGAAGCGGCGTCCCTGCGACGATGACCGTCTGTGTTGTCTTTGGACTAGCGACAATTCTCGTAGGATATTTTCCAGGCATTTTTGATTCCCTCCCCTCTAACTATTCCGATCAGAGCTGTTCGAGGATGTGGGCGCGAATCTCCTGACGAGCCTCGTTAATCTCCGAGAGACGCCGCGCGATACGTGCTGCTTCGTTCTGGAGATCCTTGTAATGAGCGACTTCCTTCGCGAGCGTGTGAGCGAGCTCAGTGGGCTCGACTTCCTTCGTCTGCTTCGCAGCATCGCGGGTTGTGCCGGGCTTACCGGATGGCATCTTCTTGGACGCGCGCTTCTTAGCAATCTTCTGCTTCTCTTCCTTGATGATGAGACGAAGAATTTCAGGGGTGAGATTTACGACCTTCGACATATTGACTCCTTTGTAGGCATATCAATTGTTAACTATCTTCATCACTTCTTTTTTTCTGCCGAGAAAGCAAGTTCAGCCCAATTTGACGACCCTTCAAAAAGTGACATGGGATCAACATCTGGAACCCCCTGGGCGACTGACATTGCGGCAGCTGGATTCCGTTCAGCGGTCATCTGGGCTGGTAGCGTGTTTCGTGCAGTGTCCTCGAATATCTGCTGCATGATCCCGCGTTCCTCCTTCGGAAATTCGGACGCAAGGTTCGCGACAGCAGGTATTGGAGCTCTGCGACCTTGCGCTTGCTCTGCGACTCTGCTCGCCCCTGCTGAGAATGCTATGCTATCGAGATGCTTCTTCGGTGCTGGCGCGGGTCGGTTCAGAGATTCGCGTTGGGGACGAGCAGGAGGCTCCTCACCGCCCCGGAGACCCTCGAGAAGAACCTCCAAGATGCACTCTTTAACAATGTCCTTTAACTCAGCCTTAGTCAACGATGCCATTAAGCCTTCCAGGTTAGAATATCGTTGAATATTCTATCAATCCGATCGCTTCGATTAAATGTTCTTGAAAGTTCCGAGGCTTTTACTTCACGACCTTCCCTCATCATGAAAGCGCCGGGGGTGCTCGGCTCCGAAACGAAATCCCAGCAGATAAGCTGGAAGTCATCCTGCACGACCTGGGAGTCACCCGACTTGCTGGTCGATCCGACACCGCGGGAAGAGATTCCAAGCGTGACGCCAGCCTCGACAAGGCTTTGAAGGATCTTGCCGCAGGGAGTGTCAAGGATCTCAACTGTTCCATAGCAGACGTTTCCCTCCATGTAAGCTTCCCTGATGATGTGACTCACCTTTTTCAGCTCCACTACGGACGAATCGGGGTGATCGCATTCGCCCAGCGCTCGATTCTCTCGAATGAATTTCTGGTAGTTTCTTACCTCACGTTCGAGAATATCACGAGGATAGATTCTCCCGTTCTGGTTCAGTGTTTCAGCCTTCTGAAGGATTCCCTTCATGATAAGGCGACCACCGCTCTCCTTCGCCTCTCTGATCGATTTGTTATCGTAAGAGAATGGCATCCATTCCGTCAAAAGTGTCAGGGATCTATCACTCATCTTTTGCCTCTAATTCTTGCTGTAGTTGCGTTAGCTGCATGAACTTAACGATTCCTGCGTCATCCAACTTCGTGACGTCAGCGCTTTCGACAATTTTGAAGACGTGATCGATCTTCTCAAGGAGCACCTGACTCTTTGTCGACTCTTTAAGACGTTGCAGTCCCCTGCTCGTCCTTCTTTTTATATTGTCGAGCATAGAAGCATCAACTTTGCCATGAACATAATCTCGAATCAGCTGATGCTGAACCTCGGTTAACTTTCCAGCCCACTTCTTCTCGAACTTTTCGTTCATGATCTTTACTGAAAGAGGAGAAACGCGCTCGTTCTTCAGCTCGGTCAGAACAGGCGTCTCTGATTTGTCGGAACCGATCCACTCAAGCAGCTTCTGCTCATACTGAATGACTCGACCCAGGCTTGCCTCATCGTCCTTGCGCCAATCATTCATCAGAGTCTGAACCGTGGCGTAGAGTCTGTAGTTCTTAACGTGCTGGTTGAAGAACTTGACATCATCTATCGATTTGTTTATCTCCCTAATCAGCTGTGATTTTTCAATTTCAAGCTGACGCGTTGAGAACATATTCGAGCCACGTTTGGCTTCCTGCATAATGCGAAGACCAACATTCTCAGATTTCACGGTAGTGTTCAGCAACGCCTGAAACAACCTGTGCTCTTTGAATATCTCGGTCCCGGGCTTGTAGTACTTCTTAATGATTCTCGAGCATTCCTGGACGGTCTCGAAGTCATTATCGATGAGAGCGGACGATGCTTTTGAGAGCAGCTGCTCGTAGATGATCCCGACGTTTCTTTTTTTGTTGTGAGAGTTACTCATCGAAGCTTCCTGATTTGCTGGGTGACTCTGGTGTCTCGAGTAAGACATCCGTACTTTGCTTACGTATTCTCGAGCGAGCTTGTTTAAGGGCTGAATCTAACTGAGCTGACATTCTCGGCTTCGGGAAGGGAGGATTATCATAGAGCTGCTCGACCAAGCTCAAATTCGGTCTTGACTCTGTTGCTAGCGAGAAGAGCTCATCTTCATCGAAGACTCTGTTTGAAGTATCCTGATCCCTCGCCCACTTTCCAGTTCCCGCCATCTTGAACATATCCGGCATTTCCACGGAAGCTGCGGTCGAGCGGTCACGTTCCTGCTCGACGTCTTTTCCGAAAGCGTTTCTTATCTTCTTCTCCGCGCGAAGTGGAAGCTCATCATTCTCTATCGACATCACAGCAGGTTTCTCAACACCAGCAGAGACGATCTCACCCTCTCTCTCGTAGCCAGCCGTGATCGGCGCTGCTCCGCCAGCGCCACCTCCGCCACCGACTCCGCCCTCGCCACCAGGCATCGACTCGAGCTCAGCGTCCTCTTCCTTATCCTTCTTCCTACCCTCTTTCACAGCTTCGATCTCTTCATCAGAGAACCCAAGTATGTTCTTCCTTACCCAACGTCGATCGACGATTCCCTCAGGAGCTTTTCCAGCAATGTCGAACCTTGATGAAATCAGCTCAAGCTTTTGCTGCTGAGCTATTGTGGACGGGTTGGAGAGCTTGAGCGTGAAGTTAAGCAGATCCTCACCCTCATACCCATGCGAGTAGAGGTGGATCATCGCCATCTTGTTCAGCTCTGAAATGACCACCTTCTGAATCCTTGAGATCGTGCGTGAGAATCGAATGTCTTCCTGCGCGAGAGTTGCCTTCGCTCCGATCTCCTCATCGTAACCGAGGTAAGCTTTCGGAATTTTCAAAGCTGCGAAAAGCTTCTTCTGTATGTACTGGACGTCCTCGATCGCAGCAGCGTTGCTTCCGCCCGCCAGCGAATCGATCTTTGTACCTGTCTCGCCACCACGAACGGGAATGAAGTAATCCTCGTCAACAGCGAGCGGATTGTAGCGAAGGTCCATCTTGCCGTTCGCCTTGTCGGATACTTTATTTCTCTTAAGGCTTGTCTGCGCCTGCTCCATGAAGTTGGCAACCTCTTCTGGAGGAACGTTTCCAACATCGATGTAGAATACACGCCGCTCCGGAGCGCGGACGATACGATACACGAGCATCGCATCCTCCATCAGAATCATCTGACGCCAGATTCTACGAGCTGACTCCAGGACTGATGATCCGTAAGGAAGGAACGCATCATTACCGAGAAGCCGAAAATGTGAGATCTGCCAGTTCTCCAGGACCTGGTTGCCTCGAGTGATCCAACGAAAACGAACCGCCATCGGGTCCTTAGGGTCATACCCTTCCTCTCGCTCCATCTCGGAGATAGGGATAGGATAAGCGTTGATGATCCCGTAACCTGGATGAACATCGTTGAAGAGGAAGAAGTCTCCGTACTTACAGAGATTTCGGGTCCACATCGGAAGGTTAAACTCAATGTTCAGAGTATCGGAGAATAGCGTGTCCAGTAGCTCCTTAACGCGTCTGTTCTCCGAATGAACGTGAAGAACCTGGCTCTTCTCGTCCTGTGAGACAGTCTCTTCCGCGTAAATGTCGAGAGCGGAAGCGATCTCAGGAGTAGCCTCCATTTCCGAGAAGTCAGAGTAGCGCGACATACGATCGAAAGCACCATACGCAGCTACCGTGCTTGAGTAGATGTCAGATTGATTCTTCCTGAACATCTCGTAAGCGGACGAAGCTGTGGGTTCTGAATAGTTCTTCACCTTCCGTCTGATTACGGGGCCCGACCTAAAAAGTTGGGTCAGTCTTTGGAATAGATCTCTGTTTGTTTTTTCTGCCATCTTGCTCTCAATTCTATTAGATAATTCGCGAACTTAAATTAGCCCCTGATGAGCCACCCAAAATGAGCGTAAGGGTTGGCATTTCCAACCGCGCTCTTCGGGGCTGCGTCCATCATGATCGGAGACATGGTGTTTCTTGCGTGAGGAACAAACGGCTGCTCGTCATGGTCGCGTTTGTTGACCGCAAACGCTGAAAGCATCGCTCGAGTCATTTCCTGACTTTGCTTAGAGTAATCGATGTTGGTGTCGTAAAGCCATATCCCGATCGCGAGAGCCATCACGAGATCATCGTTGTATCCTTTCATCGCTTTTGCAGTCTGCCCGATCCAAGTGAATGTCTTGAGCTCCTCAGACATCCGCGTGGATCTGATCCTGATCTGCTTGTTTCGAATAACCTCTTCGAGCTTTGTGAGAATCTTTGTTCTATTGGAAGGACCGGTCGTGAATCCGATGTTGGCGATGTCCTCAGAGCCAGCCGTGGCTCCCATGTACATGTACTTCTTGTCCTTGTAGTACAAGTTTGGATACCCAAGCTCTTTGAGCTTCATGCAGACGGCGTAACCGTAGCTGTTATTCTCTGGGCAGACAAGGGCTTTTCCGTATCTCAGACCCACCTCGTTAAGAACAACGGCAAATTGGTCTGGTGGAACCTTGCCCTTGAACTCGCAAACCTGCTCGCCTGCCGTTGTGTCGATGACGTGAAAGCTTGAGTAGTCTGCTCCGTCTCCTCGAGCGACGTCCGCAGAGACAATGTACTTGTGATCCGGCAGGAAGTAACGCCAGACCCACACTCCCATCTCTGGACCCCATCTTTCGATGGGAGTTTGCGTATGCGAGATGATGTACTCCAGATCGTTCGCATTGAGAAACGTATCACCTGAGGCTGCGAAGTCGCAAAGAAGCTCCTGCGCAACCTGCTTGCGGGTCATATTCTTCGACTCGTTGTCGAACCATACTTGATCACGCTCTGGATGGACGTCCCAGGGAAGCTTAATCGCGTTGAACTCGTTTAGACCGGCCTCTCCCTCAACGTAGAGCTTGTGATACTGGCCGCCGACACCGTTAGGAGTGGAGAGAACGATAGCACGACCACCTGTTGACAGGGTCGGATACAGACCGGTCCAGAGCTCATCGAAGTTTCCAATGAATGCAGCTTCGTCAACGATAAGGAGAGTAAGAGCTTCTGATCGACCTGCGTCGTCCGACGTTGGAATCGCTTTAACGGACGATCCGTTGCTGAATTCGACGACTTGCTTCGTGTCCGACTTCACTGTCGGCATAATCAACCAAGACGGAAGATTCTGAAGCATGACCTTCACCTTCTTGATGAAGTTCTGAGCGACAGCAAGCTTCGTGGCAATGATTAGAATTGCCTTGTCTTTGTAAAAGAGCGCGAGCCAGAGAGCGTAAGCGGCTGCGAGAGTCGAGATTCCTAGCTGTCTCGATTTGAGAATGACGTTGAACCTGTGCTCCTCGAATTGAGTCAAGCAGTCATCTTGGAATTTGTACGTGTCAAATCCCACAAGGCCTCGGGTTGGGTGCTGAATTTTCACGTACTTGTTGATGAAGTACGATGAATTCTTACCACAAGCGACAATCTCGGCGATCTGCTTTTCTTTCGAGAGCACAGCCATGTCACATCACCTGAAGCGTGACCTGTCTCCTGTAATAGGCAACGCGGCGCGGTGATAGATTCGTAGCTGCGATAACTTCGATAGAGTCGGTGTTCGAAGCCTCTTTAAGCTTCAAAGTCTTTCCAGTCGCTTCCTTAAACTTCGCCTTTGTGTCCGCAACACACTTTGTGATAATGTCGATCGATTCGTACTTGATCCTGTCGACCTGCGCACGAAGAGCTTGATCAGCGGCAAAGTGAACTACCGTGAGAAACTTAAAAGTTATGGTCTCACCGTTGGTGGAGCATGTAACAGAGTTCGGCATGGACGAAACGCCCCATCCCTTCTGGGTTATATGCCCCAACGCGTTGAGTTCTTGTGTTGATAAGTGCATGTCTTATATCTCTCCCAACTTAAATATGCCTTCTCGAGTGAGGCGATGAGAGTCTCTTAGATATGATCTCATTAAGGCTCTCTGGTCCTGGTCTCCAGCCCTCCATCCACCTTGACCTGTTGGGATCAGCGACTTCATTTTCACAGTCAAAGCAGCAGCCCGTCCTCATGATAGAAATCGTGTCAAGTTCATCTATCGCGACGCTTCGACAAAGTGGGCAATCGATGGGTGATGGATTCACCTTGATATCGCCTCGCTTGACGATCCTGTACCCGTTCTTCTCTTTCACTTCATTTCTCATCAGTACCTCACATTCGCATCGATCCCATCATGAGAGATCTCGATGACATTATCAACAATATCCTTGATGCTGTCAACGTGCGAGATCACAAGCATGTTCTTAAAGTTACGCTTGAGTGAAGTGAGGAGGCGGGCACACGATTCCAGATTGGTATCGTCCAGAGCTCCGAACCCCTCATCAATAATGAAAAGGTCGGGCTTTGGGATCGCAGACACTTCGATCAGAGCTGTCCTGATCGCCAGGGACGAGATCATCTTCTCCATACCGGATGAGAGCTCGATGGGACGCTTGGAATCCCCATAGTCGATAAAGATCTCGAGGTCTCCATCCTCCTCGTTCGCGAGCAGCTCAACATTGAAGTTTGCAACGCCGGTCAGGACCTTGGCAATCTCGTTGTTGATCCTGGGGAGCTGAGACGCGATAATCTGCAGCGGAATGCCATCCTTACCAGTTGCAGCGAGTATCGTCTCAAAAACCTTCCAGTCAGCCTGAAGCTTATCGATTCTCTCGATATCCTGCTTGAGCCGGGAGATCTCAGCTCCGATCGCTCCGATCCACTGGTTGTCCTTTAGGATCTTCTTCGAAATCTCCTGAGACTTCCGCTCCTGCTCGTCAACCTCGAGCTGCATCTTCTTGACCTCCTCGAGCGCGGAGACTGAGATTGCTGCACGAATCTCCTGTAACAATTTGTTCACTCTCTGAAATTCTTTCTCAAGAGACTCTCCGAGAGACTCCAAACTCTTCGCCTTACCCTCGTGAGCAGTGAGCGAGGTTCGAGCTGCAGGGAGTTTCGATTCGATCGAGACAAACTTCTCGTAACGTGATTTCATCTCGTTCAAACTGCTTGGATCAAAGCTCTGCTTCAGCTCATCGATTAACGCTGTAATCTCGTCTAGGGAAGCTCGATGCTTCGGGATCAGAAGACGATCAGCGTGAGAGTCCTTGATGTACTTGCAAGTTGGGAACTTGTCGCCGCATGGAACATCGGAGAGTTTCGTGACAGACCTCTCCAGGCGTTGGAGAGTCTCACTCTCGAGCTTAAGCTTCGTCTGCGCGTCATTTATCTTGGTCGAAATTCTCTCAGTACGCTCGATATCTGCTTTGAGAGCAGCGATGTCAACTGTTGCGAGCACGCCCTCGGTCTTCTCGATCTTCGCCCTGAGCTCATCGCGCTCGGCAATAGATCTTTCAAGCTCATCACGATTCTTCTTGATCTTGAGGTGGAGATCGATGATCTCCTCGTCGTACTTCTTGATGTCATCTAAGGTGTGAGAAGATCCCGGCGACTCTCGCTCGAGGATAGCGCGAATCTTCTTGACGTGGGATTCGATGGAGCTCTTCTCGCGTTCGAGAACTGCTATGTCATCATGAAGAGCTTCCTCCTCCTTCTGCTTCGCCTCGATCGCAGCCTTAAGATCGAGAGCAGGAGTCCTACGAAGCTCGGACTTTATCGAGCTCGAGCTTTCCTTTGCAAGGGTGTTCAGGGAATCGAACACCTGGAGATTCAGGAACTTGGAGAGGATATTCTTTCTTGCGGTGGCACGCTCCTTGAGGAAAGCGTTCATCTCGCCCTGAGCCGCGAAGGAGGTCAGAAGGAAGTCATCCGAGGTGCCGATGAGCGATCGAAGCGCCTTGTCGGAATCCTTACGCTGCTCTCCAGAAATGTCCTCAACTGGATTACCCTCATGATCGAGTCTGAAAAGATTTAGGTGAGTGATCGCGTGATTTAGACCCGCCTTCGTCTGATGCTTCACCGACTGGCGTTCAGAGAGGTAAGTGTCAGCCCCAGCTTGGAACTCGACCGAAGCCTTGCAGTAATCCTTCCGTGTGTTGATGATGTGGAGATTCTTGATCGGTCCACGGTCAGTTGTGTTGAACAGCGAGTACATGATCGTACCGGGAATGGAAGACTTCCCTTGCGCATTTCGACCGAAGATTCCGGTGATTCCGCTGAGATTCTCGAAATCAATCTCGTTGTCCTTACCATATGAATAGGTGTTATCCCACTTCAACTTCTTAATGGACCACTTGACGCTTCCGAGACGTTCATCCTCTGGTAAGGAGTCGATAAGTTTCGAAACTGCCACGTCAAGCTTCACCAGCGAGTCACCTTCCAAACCCTTCGACTCAGCATAACTCTTAAAGAGACCCTTTATTGTAGAGGGATCGCGAAGGTTCTCCCGGGAGAGGGTGGTCGATCCTGCTCGCATCTCCTCCTTCGACTGCTCACCCACGAACTTCCAGACGACTTCGGAGGCAGTCCTCTTCTTCTTGAGTTCCCCAGCGAGCTGACGAGACTCAGAGATAGTGATGTTCTCATCGTTCAGGATCCTGAACCGGGAACCAGTCGGAAGCTTCTCGCAAACCTCCATCGTGGAGGAAACATCGCCCTGCCACTCGACGGTATGAAAAGGACGAGGATTCTTGAGCTTGACGAAGTTGACCCGGTACTCATCCCGGTTCTTGATCTGCCAGAAAAGGAATCCCTTCTCAGTTTCCTCACCGTAGTTCTGCTGGACGGTCGAACCGGGATACGCAATTCGAGTGTCTCCATCCAGGAACTGGCGACGATGGATGTCGCCGAGGAGTGAGAAGTCGTACGGCCGGAACATGTCAACCGTCACCTCACCTTCGATCGGCATGCCAGTGTCCAGAAGTGAGCCACCAACAGCGCCATGATAGAGGGCGATGTTGAGCAGATCGGGATTGGGACTGCATTTGCTCCACCCCTCCTCGTCGAAGCACGAGAAATTGGCGAAGTTTACCCCGTTGATCTCATAACTTCCAGAGTCCTTCAGGAAATGGATGTTATGATGGTTGAGCGCCGCGATGATCGGGGAGATCGCATCGAGACGTGACTTATTATGGATGAGACCGTCATGGTTTCCAAGGATAACGACCGTCGGCCAGTTCGATAACTTTTGGAACCACCAGCGAAGACGATCGACAAGCTCGGGCGTGATGCCCTGAGTCTTGGAGTGGACAATGTCGCCACCCACGACGATCATATCCGGACAGAGATCATCTAGCTTCTTGAAGAAATCCTCGAAAACTTCGGTGTACTCATCATGACGCTGGAGACCACGCCAATGGATGTCTGCGATATGTGCGATCTTGATCAAAGGATGCTCCCGCTTCTCATGATTCTTGAGAGGTTAATAATACCCTGAAACTTGTCCCAGTTTCGAGCTTTTGACTTCGCTTCCAGAAATTCCTGCTTGCTCATCTCACCGACGTCTTTTCGGTCGCCAAGATCGAGCACCTTGACGGAGACGTCGAATTCGGAAAGAGCTTTTGCCCATTTGTGCTGCTTCTCCGGCATGTCACTGTCAAGCGCGAGAATGACCGGTGTTCGATTCCTCGTGATAGCCTGAAACAGTGCTGACTTTCTTGACATGTTAGACCCGAGGATCGCAGTAGCATTGCTATCGCACTTCGTCAGGTCGAACGGACCTTCGACAAGAGTCAGCTCCTGGCGCCAATCTATGTTGAGCTCATTGAAAATGAACTCTCCACGAGGAACCGGAGGATTCACGTACTTTCCGACCGACTTGTCATCTATCGCTCGTGCCGTCCAGTAATTGATCTTACCGTCGGAATCGAACGACGGCATGATGACCCGTCGAGACAGACGACCACGCTTGACGTAGCCAAGACGAAAGTACCACATCTCTCGAAGACCCAACCCACGATCGCGAACGTACTCAAGGCAAGCTCGAGTATCAGGGTCATGTGATTCGAGTGATTCAGCAAGAAGCCTGAAGCCATATGGAAGCTCGACCTTCGGTGCTTCCACCACCTCGTCGAGGAACCGGCGCTGGTGTGATCCAGTAACCCCCTCCCACCTCGCGGCCGCCTCGGATGATATTCTCCTCAGGATCTTAGCCACCGAGGCTCCGCGGGCATCGCAGACCCAGCAGTGATACTGTCCAGTATCGATGCGAACAACGAGTTTCTGCTTCTTCGAGTCCTTGCACTCGGGACAGCGGAATGCTACGTTAATTCCCTTTCGATCTACTGCCCCGACGCCGAGTGCTCGGCTTAGGATCTCGATTCTTTCTTTGGTGTCTATCACAACTAATACTAGGCTGATCGTTTCGATTTAACAAGTAAGCAGCTCGAGCCATCACGTAGGCGTCAGCTGCATCGTTGACTCCCTTGTCGTAGACTGTCTCCCCCTTCTTCTTCCCAGCTTTGACGGTCCGTTTCGGAAGCTCTTTGCCCGTCACAACCTCAACCCACTCCATGATCTGGTCTTTCGTGTCGCGATCCTTGCTGATCGTGATCCCGAGCCCCTTTCTCGCGACCGATGAGTTGAAGAAAGTTGGATCACGACCGAAGACAACGAACGACTGCCACGAGACCATTCCGTTGAATCTTCCGAGGGTGAGCAGAGTAGAGGCTGAGCTCAGCCCTCGACGAAATCCCTGAAGTGGTTCCTCTATCGAAACAGTGGATATTTCTGGAAAGCGGGCACGAAGCTCGAGCAATCCTCGATTGACCGCGTCAGCTTTGCTAAAGAGGCCCTCGAGCTTGTCAAGCGCGAAGCTGCCCATCTCTATCAGAGAGCCCTGAGAGTCAAGGACTGCCCAACCAGTTGAGCTTGTGGAAACGTCGAGCCCCAGAATCATTACCAGTCCATCTTGATTCTAAAGAGATAGCGATCCTCACTTCTCTTGATGATCGGCTGGGCAAGCGAAACTCTTGCGACCACGTTCAGGTTGTCATCGTGAAGGTTAACTCCCGTGATGATGACGGGACCCACCGACCTCTCGTCGGGATCATCGCTTGCCGTGAGAGGCATGAAAGTTGGGTTCGAGCTTGAGTTGATCTGGCCTGCGGGGCAAGGAACGGTGATCTCCATCACGTGAACGGTCCGCTCGCCCCTCATTGAAATTTCGAACTGATCCTTTCCGAACATGAATATCAGAGGAGATTTAACGACAGCGATTCCCTCATCGTAAAGAACGGTCCCCAGCGCAGCCCATTTGGCGTGCGGTGTGAGAGCATCAGCCCGGTGCAGGCCTCCCCTGCCGTTGTCCTGTAGGGTCATTCTTACGGTGCCAGCCGAACCTGTCATCGAGCTGTCGATAATCTCGAGACTTGTCGGGTGTATCCTACCTCCGTAGAAGAGGTTGCTTGTGTCAAAGAACACCACAGAGTTGGATGAGTTGTCCCTTTGACGTTGGAATATCGTAAGAACGTCGCCAACCTGACTTCCGCTTGCGAGTGAGTCCGGTCCTACACCCTCTATCTCATTCGATATGGAGGAGGGAAGGTCATCACCGGATGCGATGAGACCAGGATAAAGAGATGACGTGGGAATGAGATTGTTGAGGCTCACCATCGAGAGATCAAGATTTCCAAAATCGTTGACGTACTTCGAGAGAGGAGAGTTCTCAAGTGGATGGCTGCTGACCGTCCCTGAAACGAGCAGGCTATAGTTCGGTTTCGTCAATCCGTTGTCGCAGGGGAGAACTGTCAAGTTTCTCTTGATAAACGATCCAGTCGCGTAGAGAAGTGTGTTTGCCTCTTCGAAATCAGTTACGTTCCAAGTGATCTCAGATCCTGTTAGATTATAGAGAACTGGATAACGACCCTGCACGAACTCACGGACAAAATTATCAACGTTGACCTCATGACCTCCGACCCCAAAGGACATCGAGACGTTGTGGGCGTCCATCGTTGAAAGAGTTGTGGTCTGAAACGGGGTCAGAAACACGTCACGGGTGGGTGACTGCTTCGTAAAAAGAACCGGGAGATGGAAAAGAAGACCCGTTAACGATCCGGATCCGATTCCGTTCGACTTGTAGGACGAGATCTCATCGTCATTTAGAGCTTTGCTCCAAATTCTCATCTCGTGCGTCTCAGCTCTTAGCGGGAAGTCAAGGTTAAACCGCGGAAGCGGGCCGACGACAGGGTCGTGCGGGAAGAAATTAAACGTTCCACTGCTCCCCAGATTGGGACCGGTGAAGAAATTACCAACAAAGAGAGCATCCTGATCTTGGCGATCCGTGTCCCCAGAGCCCGTGAAGATAGGGGCTATTGACGAGCTTGGAATCTCGAAAAGTCCCCTCTCAACTCCATCGATCACAAACGATCCAGTTCCGTTATCGTAAGTTGGTGACCACCTAACCGCGATGTGGTGCCAGTTGTTCAGGCTCAGGCAGTTATCATCAGAGAAAAATGTATAGCTTCCGCTCACCGCAGCGTCCGGTCTCACCTCTGCGGATGACGAAAGCTGGAGCATCAAACGAAACTTGTCAGCAACACCGTTCGCATCGAGCGAAGATCCAGAGCAAAGTGATAAAGCAAAAGTCGAAGACAGGTGGTAGATTGTTCCCGGCCTGAATCCTTGGCCCGCTGTCAAGCTTTGATAACGTGGATTAAGGTAGCACTCGAGCGTGAATCCGCTGTCAGGAGTGTAGGGTCCCCGAGTTCCTGACGTCACACTATTATCGTAGATTATCGCAGACCCGGTGGGAACGCTCGATGCTGTGAAAAAATTCAAGCATTGATAGTTCGTAAACGACCAATGGGCAAACGAATTCTTAACCCTGTAGTATGGGAACAGAGTCTGGCGTATGTTCGACTTTCGAAGAAAATCCGAGTTAAGAGAGAACGGAGGTTCGAATCTAAGCGACTCCATTTTCTTGTCACGAGAAGTGGATCTGGTGAGTGAGTTGACCCCGGAAAGATAGCTCGTGAGCTGCGAGTATAGATTCGTCGATCCTGTGGCAGCCAAAGCTGTGACCCTGATCGATTCAGGATCGTCAGAGGTGAAAGCGGTGTCCGTGAAGACGGGCTTTTCTATGTCTTTCTCTATCTGCGATGATCTAGCGAAAACTGGAACGGATCCTGTAACGCCTGCAGAGCTCGACAAGAACGTTCTTCTCGGTCTCGCAATAACCGAGAAGCGTTCAAAATTGTCACGACCTAGCTTTATGATCGACAACGGTCCTCCTTAGAAGTCTAGGCGGACCCTTACCGTCAGATCCTTCTCATCATTCTTCTCTATCGGACGAGAAAGCTTTGCAACCGCCAGCAGGTTGTCGTTCGCGTCGTACATTCCAACCGTTGTGACGAATGAGAAAGCGCGCTGCGTGTCCTCCTGGCCATCATCGATCACAATGATCTTTCCGTCTCCGTCAACGTACGTTGGATTTGAGGAGTAGTTGAACTCGTCCGCGGTTGCTCTGCAGAAGAGCAGTGTGCTGTTGATGTTCGTGACGTTTTGGAACGTAACAGCAGTGTTAGATCCAGAGCTGAAACGACAGGATGAAAAATAATCGACAATGTCATCGATGCTTCCCGAGGTCAGGAAGTCAGGGATGAAACGAGCGTATGGATTTGAACCGTAAGCTGTCTGCATCGTACTTCCCGATCCAATTATGGTCTCATTTGTCGCGAGACCCGTCACAGTCGGATTACCGACAACCGAAGAGATTGTTCCAGAGACGTGCTGGTCTCCCCAAATTATCTTCGAGATATCGAGAACCGCGGTTCCAGCGTCATAGAACATAAGTCCAACTTTTCTGGTCGTGTTGGATGCATCAACGATCTCTCCAACCTCTCCTCCGAAAGTTGTTCTCTTTGAGCTTGCAGCTCCAACATCCGTGAAAATTGCAGACCCTGAAGGCGAAGTCCTATTGAGATTGCTTCCAGTAGTGTTGAAGGACGATAAACCAAGCGCGTTCTCTGCGGAGGACTTGTTAGCGACGGGAGCTCCGTCAAGAACACCAGTCGTGTAAAATCTCATCGCGAATGTTTCACGCTTGATCTTGTCACGAGCAAACAGTCGCTTGAAGTCTAGAAACAGCGCGTTGTCGATCCTGTCCGCGGAGGTCAGGGTCGGGTCGGTCGAGACCTGGAACGGTGAATAAAAAGCCTGCGAAGAGTCACCGAGAAGCTTTCCGGCGTGCTGCCTGTACACGTCAATCTTCTCTCTCATCTGCATTGATGAGCTTGGAAACTGGAGCTTCCCTGCTGTGTCCTCACCAATTTTTATGTTCTGAACGGTCGACCCTGAGTACCAGAGTCCCACCGACATGTCGAACATCGGATTTGCGGTCTGCAGCGCGTAATCCTGGTCGTAAACTGTCTGAAACAACGAGGCAGTAACGCTTGTCGCTCCCGAGCCTGTGACGAAAACTTGATAAGAGCGGCGGCTCGCTGAACCAGACACGTCCTCTTGAATTATATCAACGAGTTGGTTCAGGGCAGACTTGCTAGTCTTGACATCTGCAGCTGAAATTTCTTTAAAGGTCGCCATTTATTTCCTCGTTACTGTGAGATCTGCACTTCGAATTCTTTCGTGGCACCGGATTGCAGTCCCGTGACGCTCACCACTGTCGTAATGATCGATTTATTACTTGAGTTGCCGTACACAGTAAACTGCGTGTCAGTGATGGAGCGAACAGCGAGCGGAAGAACTATTGAAGATCCTCCAGCTGCTGTTTCCCCTGAAGCTCTGAGGAGTATGTACGTAGCGACGCCGTCCTTGTCGATAGTGTCGGGAGTGAAACCCGTCAAGCTTACAAATTGATTGGCCATCTTGACGATGTAAGCTTGATCTCTAAGCTCAGGATCGATTAACGATTCTCCCGAGATTGTCTGTGTCAGGGTTACCGACCTCGAGGAGCCAGATCCTGTCCTTGTCATCGCGATGAGCGTGCCTGTTGAGTCAAGTCCATCGCTCGTGAGAGAAACTTTGGGCATTCTCACGAGATTGGGATTTGAGACCGAGACGGATCTAAACTTTAGAGCGAGGTTGGCGTTTGTCTGAGCTTCGAATACAGGTGTATTCTTCTCAATTTTCTCCTTACCGACAGTTCTTCCGAACTTTCGGATCATCGTGTAGTCAACCTCATCGTCTCCAAGAGCAAACTTCACGATAGAGAAGCTTCCATCATTTCTCGCGAGAAATTCGCGACCGATGTCAGTTAGTACGGCATCGACAATGATGTTGTTAGTAGAATGGTCCAGATATCCCATGTTGTTTGTCCTAAGCTAGATATTAAAGTTTTTTAGACTCCGGATAAACTTTTTTCAGTCTTTACCGGAAGATCCGTCCTGGCGAAGATTTCGAAGATCTTTAAGCGAAACATCAATGTTCGACTGAAGCTGCCTGTCGGTGTTTAACAGAGAGAACCTGTAAAGCCCACCTCGAGCATCAGTTTTTAGAAACTTCAAATCTTTGTTGTCTCGATCTTTCACCGCAAGGTACTCAGGATCGAAGAAAATTCTCATTTTCTCTGTTTTCGTTGACTTGACGCTATCCAAACTCAGCTCTGCCTTCAGGTAAGTATTCGGATACTGCTTTGCTGCGCCCGACTCTGACACAAGAGATTTGATTAATCTGTTCTGAACTCTGTCGAACCTTACCCTAAACTGAGCGCTGTAATTGGACGTCATCGCGTGAGCGTCTATTGAGCAAATCGCGTAGATGAAATCCGAGTCTTTATTAAACTCCGGCTCAACGTAGAAAGTGGTCGAAGATGTAAATTTCTTGATAAGGCTTTTGTCTATTGTCTCAGCAGAGGGTGTCTTTATGACCGAATCATCAAAATCGAGCTGAGCGATAAGCGAAAATGGCTCGTCTATCGTCTTTCGTCTAAAAACTTGCCAACCCTTGACGTCGCGCTGCGGATTGGACGGAAATGCCCAATTGATCTGAAGAGCAGCTCGCTGATAGTCCCAGTAGAAATTAAGGTCCGCTGGTGAGGGCGGGGGAACGTACTCCTCGGTCAAAATGGAAGAGAATGTTGAGGGTCTTGAAGCGACAAGAAATTTTGACTTCTGGAGTCTTGAATTTTCGTCGACTGCCGTTACGAAGAAAGCAGCGACCGACCTAACGCTGTAGACATACTGTACTCCATATCTGATATTGAGATCTTTGTAATTACAAATTCTAGGATTTGAGATGTAGAAGGTTCGCTTTGAGCCGATGCGGTCTCCAGAGCCTATCTCGAATCTCTCTATCATATAGCCCAGATGCTGCACTTTCTCGATATTCGAGGTTGCCTCTGTGGGAATGTCTTGTATGGATGGCATCTCGATTTCTGTCTCTGAGTCGTTTACCATCTTGCTACGTCTTTTTCTCATCTTACCGGTCATCATTCTCGAGTTATTTCTCACTTGAGAGCCGCATGATGAGACTGGTGAAACCGGTGTTTCTCTCGTAGAGTTCAGAAGAAAGTCGTTGTCGATAACAATCGCGAGCTGATCAGCAGCTGAAGCATCGACCGGTTCTACTTTCTTGTCTCCATCTATGAACAATGATCTGCTCTGCGATGCAAGGCTGAGAAATCTTTGCATCGAGTTTCCCTGCTGAGACAGAATCGTCGTGTCACCGTTTTGGTCAAGAGCTGAGGAAGCATTTGAGGCTCGGGACGTCATCAATTTCGCAGCGATGTCAGTGCTAGATCCGCTGGCAAGACCTCTTAGCCGCGCTGAGGATTCATATCTCTCACCGATCCTGTTGAGATAGTCAAAGTCCTGGAAATAAAGCATTGAAAAATCAGCGAGAATTTTCGATTCGTCAACAATTTCTAGCTTGTTGTCTTCGAGAAAGCTCTTCTGGTATGCAAATTCAGTCGATCGTCGAGGATCAAAGCTGGATTTCTTCCAGCTAACGGTGACGTATCTCGGTATTTTTATGCTGATCTCGCGAGGCGTCAACGCCGACAAGGGCTTCTTAAGAAATGGCGGGTTATCATCAACGCGCTCGTCAGCTTCAAAAAAGTTATATGTGAACTTTACGATCGGCTTTGAGGGAACAGGAACGTCGAAAATCTGAACGGGTCTGCTAGCGTAAGTCGGTTTCATTATCGCTGTATCCCCTTGCTAATTATGCTTTTCGAGATTTTGGAAGAATCCTGATTCTGAGATCCTGCTTTGATCTTCTTTTCAGACTTATCTTTTTGAGTAAGAACAGCTTTCGCTATCTTAAGCATTGAGCCTTCGGTCTTACTTGACGTGTGAGGTATGAATTGGCAAGAAATGTCTCCAACAGAGAATCCACCGTTTAAGGGATCTCTCGGTATCACCAGGGTCGAGCCGTTAGACTCGATTAGGTATCCGTTTTTTTGAAGAGATTTCAGCATGCTCTTTCCGACCTCTCCGTTTTTCTTAGTCGTCTCTTCTTTATCGACAGCGAAAGTATCAGGATCGACAGCGACAAGAACGACTCTGTCAAAAAGAGAGTTTGCAAGAAGACGATCGATCGGCTTCTCTTCTCTCATAAGATACGATGAGACTAAAGCGGCGATTAGCTCCTTGTCTCCAGTCGTTACGTCCTCAGCTTGATTCAGGTAGTCGATATCTCCAGTATCAAGCAGGAAAGAAGAAAGTTGAGCTGGGGTTGGAAGGACGAGATCTGTCAATTTCTGCTGGGAGACCGAATTGAGCGCAGCGAGAGCGGTCGACAAAACGGTGTCTTTCACGTCTAGCGTGACAGATTCATCGAAAACTAATCCTGTCGTCTTATAGAGGTAGCTTTCCATGAGATATGAAAACGTCGCATTTTTGACTATTTCATCTATCTGCTTCGATGTGAGATCCTTGTATCTTGAATTTGAAGCGAAGTCCTGATAGCTAAGCGTTTCAGACCCCTCACGAGAGTAGAGCTTGTAGCTTATTCTTTTGGCAATCTCGAGCGATCGATCAGAAGTTGAGGAAGTTTTTGATCTTCTGTAAGTGTCGAATGATCCTGGAACAACGTAAAGCTGCGGATCGAACAGGAATATTTTCTCTTTGAAAATCAGATCATCAAGCTCGTGGTCACGACGGTGTACGACCATCTCGACCATTCCCGTATAATTCTGCTGGCCCAAGTCTGGGTCTCTGTACTTTTTGCTGTTGTCAATTGTTCCAGCTGGAATAGCCGCTGCGATCAGCCTGATATTTTCCGATGATCTGTCAGAGAACTGTGGAGCTGTTAGCAACGATTTGAGAGCGATGGATTCAGGAAGCGAGAAAGCAAATTTCGCGGGTAGATAACCCGATTTTTCGATGGGTCTGTACTTGTCGAGAAGAGACCTACGATAAACGATTTGCTGAGTTGTTAAACTCGACATCATCTCCCTTCCTTTCGGGGTGTCGAGCACGTCTTTACGTGATGAAGTTTCAAGTATATTCGAGAATGCATCGATAAGATCATTCTTCGAATTTTGCATTACTTTCGAGAATGCAGTGAGGTAAGCCACAGAATTCTGGTAAGATGAGACGTCAGATCTCAAGTAGCTTAGAGCTTCGCTTGCGAGAGTTGCTGAGCTGAACTGAAAGAGTTTTGTCTCGCTCTCCGTCATGTCAGATGTCAAAAGCGTTAGCTCTTCTCTGTAATCTTTGATCAAATTCGAAGAGAATCCGATCACCGCCATCTCGTTTCCCTTCAAAAACGCGTCGAGAGCATCAGCTATATCTCCGCTGTTGACAGCATTAACAAACTCCTGAATTCTTCCTTGCGGTGTCTTGTAAGATCTAGCGACACTGATTCCAAGCGGAGCTGAAAGAACAACAAAGCATCTTACGATCATGGCGAGAAGTCCGAACTCGTCAAAACCTCCGTAGAGAGTTCTTCCCAAAGCGTCCGTCATCTTTTCACCGTCTGGTAAACGCTTTTCAGCTTTCTGAACTATTTCATCGTAAGCTTTGACGATAAATGACCAGAAAGTTCCGCTCGTCTTTTTCATAGCATCTTCGTAGTATTTAGCGATGACTTTTTCTTCAGTGTAGGGAGGAGTTCTCGCAGCTTGAGCTCTTAGATCCCTAATGTAAGATTTGACAGAATCGATTTGCTTGTTTATCCGATCTGTTGCAATTTTAAGATCATCTTTGTCTTCAATGGTTAAGACAAAATCAGTCTTAAAGCTTTCGAGATTTTTCACGAGAGCAGTCGCGATAGTCGCTCTTTGGTTTAACTCTTCGCCAGTGAGCTGATCTGATCCTGCAATCAATCTCATGAAGGCGAGCATTAAGCCCGACATGTCAGCGCTTGGGGGCGAACCTCCGGCGGTCCTGGTGATAGTTCTGGTCGTTGGAGTGTCCGATTTGTTCTCAGTTTGAGTTGTCGTCGGAACGGCATCGCTCTTCAAACTTTCGCTTTTTTCTGAAACTTTCGCAGTGACCAGCTTTGTTGTGGTCGTTGCGTCCTCACCCGTACCGGTGCCAGATCGTGATTTTACTTTGTAGTATTTGATTCTGCCGGCGATTCTTAAAATCTGATGGTTAAGCGATGCATTACTGTTTCCCGAATTTCCTGCTAGGCAAGTGTAAAGAAGCTGGTACTTTGAGCTTTCATCAGAACTTGCAAGACCAAGAGCTTCGTTGAAATTTGATAGTATCGTTCTAAAAACTTCTACAGTTGTTATCCCGTTAGTGGGATCGAGAAGACCCAACATCTTTTCAGAATACGCTTCAATATCGAGACGACCTTCTTCGAATTTTGAGATGAAAGAATCTAGATCAGAGAATTTGTAATCTCCTGCCAGCAGCGGCTCTCTGATAAGAGCGGTTGGACCAGATTTGTAGTCTCTTTTCTCGGGTGCATCCTCAATTTCAACGGGAACGATCCAAGTCCCGTCAGAGCTCTTATACTGTAGCATTGAAAGAGCGATAAGGCTCGAGCTCGCAGAGTTCTTCTTAAAAGGAAGCGGATCTGCAACTTGTCCTCCGTTCGCAGCGGGTTTTGTCCCTTCGAACATTGAACCAAGATTCCCCATCTTGAATGAAAGCTTCTGAGCTAAGCTGTCCTGCTCGACTCTTACGATTCCAGTTGATATGCTTAGGGCTCTCGTAAGAATCTCTACAGGTTCTACTAGAGATCTAACCCCAGTACTGGAGAAATACTTCCAATATCTGCCACCGTCTATTCCAGATTCAAGACCCGCTGGGTTTAGGTCCTTCACGTCTCTTCCCTGTCCCCATGAATCGAAAAGAACCCCGAATGGCTTCGTGTCAATTTTCGATCTGATCTTTTCGTTTAGAATCTTTTTGAGAGCGGTGGCGTTTCCACCTGTCGAAGAGAAAGTCTCTGATGGAAGAGGGGGATTAGGATCCGACAGAGTCGGTAACTTAACTAAGATGCTGTCAATTTCGAACTTCCTTTCGGAAGCTGGAGTTTCATAGTCCCTAAGTTTCGACGTAAGGTAGTCTTGCCCAGCCTGCTGAATGTCTGGATCTCCGGGACGAATGAAGTCCAGAGACTTTATCGCCTGCTCAAGCTTCTCATCAATTCGAGCAAGATCTTCCACAAAATCATCGGCATCTTCTATCGCAGATTCTAGAGAAGTTTTAAGAGATGACCACTGGCCGCTGGTGTCTTTTTCGATGCATTTTGATGTTGCGTAAGAGACGTCATCGGTGGTGACAGAGTGAACGGCGTCCAACGCTTCGTAGTATCTCCCGTAAGGAGTAAGAAACCCACCGGGCTCATATACCCTATTGAAATCAGCGAGCGCAACAATCTCAGTTGGTTTCGATTCCTCGACTTTTTCGATGCTAACGTTAGTGTTACTGGATTGCTTGGAGAGGCTCAGACTTGAGGCTGCGATAGCAGTCACGCCGGTCGAAGACTTTATCGTACCGGTAGCTGGGCTTGAGACCTTGACTCCCTTTCCTATTGCTGACTTAGGCGGCACTGTCCCTCTCCTTAACAGGACCGATCAATCGACCCTGCGAAAAATTCTGAAAAATCGGTTGTATGTAGTAAGAAACGTCGTTTAACGAAGCTTTAAGTCTATCGTCAAGGTACACCATCGAATCGTTTCCAAAAAAGTGAAGAGCTCGAAGCGGAGCTAGCTTTCCATTATACTCGGCGAAGATGATTATGTGATCTATCTTCTGCAGTCCTTCGTTGACTTTCCACCTAACGACGTTTCCCCTAACAGTTTCTTCAACAGAGGGATCAGTTATGTCAGTATCGACGTGAGGGACAGTTACTATGACCTCACCCGTGAGCGCAGTCCTTCCCTGGATCATTTCACTCGCGCTTCCAGCCGCTGGATCCAGCTTGAAGCTAGCTCTTGAAGTAACTCTTAATTGCTTAGAGTTCGAAGTTAGTGTCCCTTTTTTTAGAACAACCGGAGAATTAAATTTCTTCATTAAGACCGGATAGCTTTTTCCCGTTTCGAGGTCGTTTTTGCTAACGCTCGACTCTGAAAAGATTGTTCCAGGAGCTCTGACAAGAAGGCGAAACTGGTAAATGTACTTTCTGCCACCGACAAGCGATGAAACGTTTGCTGCCCTTTGCGACCTTGAGTCATCTTGAAAAAGTCCAGTTTTGACAACTCCGAAAGATTCATTCAACCCCGTAACAGTATCAAATCTAAGCATCTCGAGAGAGACTATTTTGTTAAAGAGCTCTTTGTTACTTTTGATCTCATCAGTGTAGAGACTGTCAAGACCGGCGTCTATCAACGTGCCGTAAATGAGATCAAGAGACGCTTGGTTGGTGGGAGCGTCAACCTGAAATGACACGCTAAGAGATCCTGCGTCCCCAACCCTAAGAGAGTTTGAATAAAGTGAATAGCTCTCTTGATCCTCAATATCACCAGAAAAGTGAATGATGGCTCTATTTTGTGATTCTCTCTCGTCTCCGTAGGAATCTATCATTACGATCTTATACTCGTAAATTGCAGAAACTCGACTTGGGACATCCTGAAATTCAATATTTGATGTTGTCTTGTCGAACTTTCTAAGACTTCCTCCTAAAACGTTCGAAAGATTTGTAAATGATGACTCATGAGTTGTCAGATTCTTTCTGATCAACCTGATCGCGATGACTTCGGAGGGTATGTTAAAAACAGAAACTTTGACTGCGCCTGAAACTTCAGAAGCAAGCAAAGTTAGATTGTCAGGCTCAATTTTATTATTTTTAGACTTGATACCTGGGGCTACAACGCTGGAAAATTCTCCTGATGAAATCGAAAGTTCGTTGAAAGGAATAACTCTATAAAGCGTTTTTTCTGACTGGCTGGGGCGATCAGTGAATTGAATCTCTTCTCCAGGAAGCAACGGAATTGTCGTTATTTTCTTAAAAGTCTCTTCATCGTTTCCCGTGACTGACTTACGATAGACAGCGATAGAATTGCTGTTCTTATCTTCCTGCTTGATCTTCATCACTCTGTAGTTTCCGACATTGGTGAGATGCAGGCGCGGAGCTTGAGTCGGTATTATGTGTTTCTCAAAAGCATCTCTAAAGTTCACCTTAAATTTGAGAACTTGGTTCCTCGAATCAACTTCAACTGTGTAATTTTTTAGTTGAAATTTTCTGATCTTCACAGTGAAAGGTATTTCTATCGTTGTTACGTCTTCCCCATCGAATGAAGATTTCACAGCGTTTCCAGAAATCTTGACGAGAGACGCACGAACTGATTCGAGCTTTTTATCAATCTTTGACATATCGGAAGTTGTTCGAACTCCACGAACAGAGCTGAGAATAGGAGCGTGAAAAGACGCAGAATTTATTTCTTGAGCTGGGTCCTTTGTTTTTCTATGAAGAAGGTCGAGGTACGACGACTTTAGAGAAAGATCAACCTCGACATCTGAGTGTTTCGAAGAGTCAAGATTTGAAACGCTCTTGCTTTCAAGAGATGAATTGCTTTCTGACTTCAGTCTCTTTTTACGACGAACAGGTCCGCCAGCAAGTATCTTAGCGATCTTGTCATTGGGAATCTGCTTGCTAAGATCAACTACTCCCTTAAAAATCGCCCTTGATATCTCTGAGATAGCAGACTTTTTCTTTGAAGCAGATCTGTGAAAAGAAGAGCTTGCTTCAAGAGCTTTTAGCTTAAGCTTCGGAGGATCGAGCTTTCTCTCATCGTACACTCTAAAGTTGCAAGTTGTCACTTTCTCTTCGATAGCAGCCTCTGGGTCGATCTCAAAGAAAACTTGAAAGAAAACAATGTCATCTTCGATTCTCATGACCTCAGCTGGCCTTGAGCTGACTGACATGATCTGCTTCTTTGGCTTCGACTTAATCTTCACTTTTAGTCCATCTCTAGTGTAAAAATATTGATGAAAGTAGGATTACCAAACCCATCTCGTAGTATCTTTCCCGCGAAGAGCGTTCTTACCATTTTCGACTTGTCTTTTGTCGAAGGGCGTGAACCGTAATCTATCACGTCCAGCTTTATCATCCCGTCGTCGCCAGACAGCTCGAACACTTGCATGATGAAGTTATTTTCGATTGAAGTCTGAACAAATTCAACATCAGCAAACTCAAGCAAGCTCAATCTCTTCTCAAGCTCTTGAACATTGGTTCCCAAAGTTTCGTTTGTATTTGGAAACTTTCCGATCTCTTTTCCCGCAAGGACACCTGAGCTGTTAACGGGAGGAAGGTACTTGAAGTTCTGAAGCTTTGAAAGTCGTACATCATCGCTTAGATTCTCAATATCATCGAGTACGGCAACTTTTACGTCCTTCGAGCTAAACGGAAATTCTTCACGAATTGAGAAGGTTATAGAAGCACGAGAGAGTGTGAAACCCTGCTCATCATCAAGAGGATCGTCAGTTCCGATGACCTGCAGGTTGTTCCAACTCTCAAGGATCGCTTTCGAGATCGCCTCAGCAGATCCTGAAACGTTAGACTCTTCTCTAACAGACCCAGAGAGGATAAGATTCTTTCCGGAAGCCGCGAAAGAATCAGCCCTGTATGGGACCAGGAACCCAGAGTCGTCGGTCTCGAAAGTTATGAGATCCGAAGGAAGGTCTGACGGAGCCTCAAAGTAGATCCTACCCGTCGGGTCCTCTATCACTCCGTCCTCGTCTCCGGAGTAGAACGCACCGATGTCGGTGAACGTCGCGTACTCGATCTTCATCTGACCGCTCGCGAGTTGGCGACGACCCTGCTCGGTGATCACCACGTCCATTATCCTTGACTTCGAATCGAGTATGCCAGCCATCTATTGGTACCGCCAACTCTAATTATCGGTGAGAGCAGTTCTCAGTTAAAGCTTGGTGATGGTTATGACAGTGTCCTGACCGTCTCCCGTTTTATCGATCGCATTCGCGTAAACGTTTAGATTCGAGACGTTGGAGGCTAAATTAACCTTCACTGTGATGGTCGATCCTGCTCTCAGGTACGAAGTCTTGCTCACAGAGATTGTCTTGTAACGTGTTGTGTTGTTAGGTACAAGCCCTCCAACGATCGACGTTCCTGTTGCTCTCTCAACCTCGGATGAGCTTACGAAAATAGCTGCTTCAAGATTGACATTAGTCGAGCTTAAGTTCGTAGTTGGGGCAAGTTTGTAAGCAGCATCAAAATCGATTCGATATCGTCCCTCTTTTCCCGAAGCTATCGTGAAGGTTGAGCCAGCAGAAAGGTTTCCAGTCTTTGTTAGCAGAGCCCCAGTATTAGTCTCAACATCGTTAAAATAAAGCTGCTTGTCGGAATTGTATGTCAGGGACGTGTCAGCGCTTAAAGCATCAACGTATCTATTAATTCCAACTCCAGCATCTCCTTGATCACCTTTCACGCTAGTAGTTTGACTTGTCCAAGCTCCGCCCGTATACTTGTGAATCACGTTGTTGATGATCGCAGTGTCTCCCTCTATACCCGACAACCCAGTGGAGGAGGCAAAAGCTCCCTTGAAAACCGTTCCTTTGAACGTACCTCCGATTGCAGTCCACGTGAAAGAAGCGCCCGACGCTGATCTTCTGTAGATCTTGTGATTTGTTGCATCGATTAGGATGTCACTTCCCTGCGTAGTTGAGTACGCAGTGTTGGAAGCTGGACTTCCACCGTCGGATATCGATGTTGTCGTGTAGGTGGCTTTTCCGTCGGTTCCGTTGCTGCCGTCGGAGCCCTTAACACTGACCGATTGATTCACCCACGACCCAGCGACTCGCTTGTAGATCAGATTGTTATAGATCGCTGTATCGTTCTCGTTTCCAGTATCGCTTAAAGATGAGAGAATTCCCTTGAAACTTAAACCAGCCGCTCCGTCAGTTCCCTTGAAGATAGACCCAGCGCTCCAAACACCGTTTGACTTTGTGAAAAGCTTGAAGTTTGTCGTGTCGATGTAAACTTCTCCATCACGTCCAACGCTTGAGCTCGGATCACCGCTTCCAGTTAGAACTGATTTTCCATCAGCGCCTGAAGAAGAGGTACTCGCGGGTCCTATCTTTTCAGTAACTCCGAGCTGAGATTGAATCAGGTAGCTTTGACCTGATTGCTGAAGAAGGAGTTTATTCGATTTCATGCGATCACCTGAACGAGAGATTCATCGGGATTATCTGGTCTATTACGAGCGACGCTATCGTCGAAATAGGGCATTGATGATGTTGCAAAAGTGCTTAAGTTCTGAGAGTACGTTAACATCGGATCAATCGCCGTCGATCCTGAGACGAATCTAGCTTTAACAGGAGGAGGAGCATCAAACAACGCTGTCAATTGTCTTGGTTCAAGAATGTCTCGAAAATGACCGAAGTGATCAGACTTCCAGCGACATGACGAGAACTCTGGCTTCGTATTGGAAATACCGTACCTAAATGGTCCTCTGACCTCGCCCCTGTTGGACTCGTCAGAAGATCTATGCGTTAAACCGAAATCGAAAGGTAAAGGTAGTGAGCTGTAGAAAGTCGAATATCCAACTCTAAATGCATGGTCAGCCGCAGTCATATTATTTCCAAAGATCGATGCTAGCGCAGAGTTGTCAGTCGACCAGGTAAAAACGTTGCCCCTAATGACACCATTCGAAGATAGTTTTCTAACTGGATTTCTTTGAAACGGAAACTGATTGGGAAAGAAGTTTGCTGGAAGAAATTCGTTGGGGGTTGTAATTCCAAAATTTACTTCTTCAGCGAAGTTGTCGATGTATGACCCGGATCTAACACCGATACGCACAGTCGCGTCTGTTGATCCGCTAAAAAAATCAGAGTAGCTCGGAAGACAGCTATCGTACGTTCTTTCAGAAGAGTCTGAGATTTTAGAAAATCTCTGAAATGATCCTGTAGTCCCCGCTTGACCCAGTGAGACTCGAGAGATAACACGTCTCGATTGATCCTGGCTGGCTGTCGAGAACAGGACACCACCTAAAATCGGATTTGCCATGCTACCAGTAACGATCTCATCAAGGTACGAGCCGTAGTACGATGATACAGGCTCGATCTGAAACTGATCTAGCAGGGGTTCAGCTCCAATAATCTCATGAACAGAGTTTGATGAAAGATCCTGATTCAGAGTATTAGCGTGAGCAGCGTCATTTTTTATCTCTGACCCGAATAAAGTTACCTTAATTTGACTACCTTCCGTGAACCTCATGAAGAAATCATCAAAAGTTTCAAAATCATCCATCCCGTGATGAACCGAAATTCCAGCATCGACTCCGAAAAATATCTCATCGTGAGGCATAAGAATGTAAGGAGAAATTGCAGAAATTTCGCTTACTGCGATATACGACAGAAGATTATCACTTTCGATAAAATTGTCAGAGTTTTCTCCTCCAAATTTTCGGAACGCTCTACTCGATATATCGGAAGTCACCCGTGTTTCATCGAGCTCAAGAGGAGATGTAAGAGTCGTTGTTTTTGAGAAGAAGTTGCCAGATGACCTTGATGACAACGAGCCGGTTGGGAACTCTGCCATCACGGTAAACTCAAAAATTGATGCTGTAAGGACGTAGTTAGATGGACTGTACTGGACGTCTTGTATTGCTAGCCCACCCGGAAACGCATCGAATTGTAACGTTATCTTTTCTGTTGAAACGAGCGTAGGCCCTGCTATTAAAGTTGAATTTGGAATGGACCTCAATCCGATACTTTGCAAAGGGGGAGCTGTCGTCGGATAAAATTCAAGATTTATGGACCCACTGTACGTCGAGAACGTCCCGCCACCCGTGGTTGCAAAGATTTCACCGCCGGGTGGGTAAGAAGCGACGGTCACTTCGGATGAGAAAGGGGTAGCTCCTCTGAAAATAACAGTATTTGGATTAGCAGAAACCGTGTATTGGGCTGTCTCAAGGACTGAGACGTAAGTAGGGTTTGCTAGTATTGCGTTGACGATATTCGTAGCAGTCTGCCCAGAGGCTATCACAAAGTGAGTTCCCGCTATCAAAGGCCCAACTGAACCCCCAGGTGCGAATATCAATTGCACTGGCTGGCCAGGCGTAAGGCTGTCGGGATTGGGAAGCGAGATTAATGGTTTTGAGATCGAGCTGTTGAAGTTGTGGGAGAACGCAGGAGAATGTGTGGGACCAGACATGTTGCTGAACGTTAGATACGTCGGCAAATTATAGAAGCACGCCGATGCTGTCGCAAAAATCTCGCGAATAGACGAGCTTACTTCCCACGCAGCGTCGACATTTGAAGAGTTGTTGTATCCTGATAGACCATTTCTTCTTCCCACGAACTGACGACCGAGGAAAAAAACATAGTTATCCTGCAGCCTAGAGCTTACTCCGTAAGTCCGCGGATTCAGCGCGGTAGATTCTGGAAACGCCGCATCTGTTGAATTTTTTGATCTTTGAACTTGAGCGTTCGATACCTCTATCGATATCTTTTCCAGTAAGAATGGGCTTCTTATCAAATCAGACATCTTCAGCAGCTGGGACGATGTAGCGTAATACTTGTTGTCTGCTGGTGCGAACGCGGAGATGGTCGGCAATCCTACGTAAGAATTGTTTACCGCGTCATCGTAAAAAGGAGTATCATACTGATTTTCAGGCTTCACGAACATTTGAACCATGCTCTGAGACCCTGTCGATCTGTAGAACTTTTTTAATCCGTTAACCACCTGTATTAAATCTGCGCAGATGTCAAAACTAATAGAACTCGCACGAGATGATGGATCATTTAAGCCCTTGTATTCAAACTTTGATTCATCAAAATTAAAATATGCGACGCCGGTTCGATCAGCTGAATTTCCTCTGGACGTGAGACCAATTCCTAGTTGAAATTCACTAGAATTGACGATAGACTTTTGCAAAATAATTTTAGATCTTGCAGGAGCGCTGAACCCTGGCACAATATCGGGATCAGTCCCGTTCAGGAAGAAATCCGTCGCAGGAATCGAGCGATTCTCATTGAACGGCCCGACGTTCTCAGTCGGTGAGTAATGCAAGTGATTCGGCTGTTGGAATGATCTGATCGGCAGCGAAGCGCTGATATCCGATTCCTGTCCGATGATGTCGACGGCCTGCGATGCGAACGAGCTGCCCTTCGGAAGCATCGTCGGGAAGACAATGTTCCCGGATTGGGAAAATACGATTGATGTGGCATCATTAAAATTTGATGATAGGGCACCTGTTCGGGTAGGATCGCCGGTGCGACGGACGGTCGAGTATGATCCAGGAAGGTCATCGAGCTCACGGAGCATGAGGCGAGGAGAACGTGAGATGAAACCTGAGCTGCTGTTGAGTTCAAGACCACCTGATCTTGATCCTGAATAGATCGCCGATACCTCTGCCGATGAGAGCTGCCGTCTCCAAATTCCAACTGCGTAGATATTTCCATCAACATCGGAGGTTGCATCGATGTTTCCAGAGCTGTTAATGTGAGCTCCAAGACGTGTTAATCCACTTGAGCCCGAGACTCCTGGGTAAGCCCCCACAGAAGCGTTATTCTCTGCTACCGATACACCATCAACGTACATGGCAAAGCTATCAGTTGAAGAGTTTGCTATCACTCCATCGTAAGTTACAACAACATGATGCCATGCGCCATCTACGATAATGCCGCTATTAGATCTGATGGACTTAAAAACACCTTCATTTGTTCCGTTCCCAAGACGAAAGTTGACCTGATTGCTCGAGTTAACGAAAAAATCAAGTTCTCTTTTCCCGGCTGCGTATTTTTCAAATATGACACTTACTGCCGAGGTGCTGTTCAGCTTAAACCACACAGAAATGCTAAATGGGACATCTCCAGTGCCATCGTTTCGACGCATGACGTGATCTGGTAATTCTTTCGAAGACTCGACATAGTCAACCAAGTTGTTTGTCGTGTCAGACTTGAAAACTAAGCTAGTAGCAACTCTGCTTGCGATTATATTCGATTCCGGATTGTCGGATGAAATACCCGGACTCAGTCTCCCTGGTTTTAGGTAAAGATCATTGCCTCTTCCAGTTTCGTCTCGTAGTATCCCGTTTGTCGCGTATGTCGGTCGGTAATAAGAGACTAAATCTTTGCTGACATCCCAGGTAGTCCCATTCAGAAGTGTGAACGGTCTCGAAAGGTTGATCGGGATCTCTTGGTTTATTCTTGGCATCTTACCTCTTCATCCCTGCGTATGCGATTGAATCTGTACCCGGAGAATCCTCCAAGTTAACCAGCTGCCCACTGCGAGCTGATATTGAACCTCGAGGGAAAAACTGTTCCGACGACTCTCTGCTCTGGTACAGTGCGCTTCTGATATCTCCCTGAAGCTCGAGAGCTGCGTCCTCCCGATCGGTTCCATCTTCGAATGGTGGCGCAAGATCCGAGGGATCGGAGAGATATGCGGGCTGCGGCAATCCGAGTGTGTCCTGTTCAAAGCACTCATCAAGGTAAGGTTCGACCGGTCGATCGATCGGGAAAACGTAATCTACAATCATGTTCACACGACGTCTGACGTCCTCAGCGGCATTCGAGACTGCTCCACGTACGTCGTGTGGATCATAAGGCCAATCGATGGAGTTTCTGGATGCACGAGCTCGAATTGTGAGGGGCTCGATCACTCCGTCGTAGGAATCCGTATCTTTTGCGGAAAGATTCCAAAGCACCTGCGGATAGATGAGGGTTGATCCCTCATCCTGAATGAAGGTGACCGGGTTGAAGTTCGCCATATCTTCAAGTGTCGTGTCGTCCCTAAAGTCTTTCGGCATTCCAAATGAGAGAACTTCAAGCTCAAAATTTGGGAATTGCTCAACTTTTTTTGTTCCAACCTGGGTTGACAGATTCTCGTCAAACAGTTTGAGATTATCGATCCTCTGTCCGTCAACAATCATGACAGGAGAATTCAAGGGTCTTATCTTGGGCATCATGCCCTGATAGACCTGCCCGAAGGTTCTTAGCTCAACTCCCTGCAGGCTACCCGAGATTGACTCTGCGCCGATTGTTATCGCCTGTGATGCCACCTCAGATTCTCCTAACTGTTGCCGTCACCTGACCGAGCTTGATAGTTCCGCGAAGACCGCGACGATCATTCTCACCGATGTATATTCCGCTCTGTAAGTAGTTAAATTTCGACCTTTCGAGCGAGTGGGGCTCAACAACGTAGTTTGATCCTAGAAATCTAGTGTTGCTGGGAATAAACTTCTCTATCATCGCGCCCATTGAAGCATCGAACCACTTGAAAAACTCGTAGAGCTGCTTCATCTTTATCTTCTCTGTCAGACGATTGAAGTAAACATCTCTCAGGGCGTCAAGACGAGGATAGTCAGGTGAGAATTGAAGCTCGGGCGACCCGATCGCATCGTCTATCTCATCCAGGGTCGCAAATATCTTGGAGATATCCTCGTCTAGAACTCTGGTCGCTGAGACCTCTATCGAGAATCTAAGGTCATCAACTGGAACCTCGGACCTTACGGTTTCATAAACAGGAGAGATCTCCGCATTGTCACGAATCGCCTGATCGTAATCCTGGAATCCTCGTATTCTTATCTTGTTCGTGGTCTGCGCCTCGTCAAATTGCATCGAGATCACTGACGATGCGACCCTTTCATTAACGATCACCTGCTGTTGATTTCCGAAACCCGAACCGATGAGATGAAGGTTGTTTTGCGAGAAGTCGATCAACCTAAGCGATCCACCAGCAGCCGATGATGTCAGCTCTTGGGTGCATGCAGCGTCAAATCTCAGCCTCTCCCATGATCCAGACATCGTGCGAACGAAGTTGTAGTTTGTGGCTGGATTTTCCACGCCGACGGATTCGACGTTTCTAGCATGCTCGAGAAGCTCATCGTTGGTGAGAGCTTTTGACCAGAACTTGATCCTTGAAATCTTTCCGCTGAACATCGACTCTTTCGCGTCTGCGGGAATCGACGTTGCGTTAAGGAGCTTCGAGCCTGCCTCGTACAAGGCCTGCGGACCAACGCAGAAGAACGCTCCTGATGTGTTGTATGACGAGATGGTGTCAACTACAGTACCAGCATCGAAGTAGGATCCAGTGACACGCAGGTAGTCGGAAACACTTGGACCCTGGCGAGCAGCCCAGACGTAGTAGGATGAGCTCGGTTCATTCTCAGTCATGTCGCGACCGAATGAGACATGCCACGTAGAACCGTCGAAAAGATCGCTTCCAGTCAAAGTAAGACGAAGGTATGGGTTTGATGATCCGTTCGAAGTTGCGACATAGAGATCGAGAGATGATGTCGCTATTCCGGACGTGGCGACAAGATTTGCGAAAACTCCGTGATGGTTGCTTGGAGATGAGGTTCCGGTGACATGAAACCGGGCCAAGCTCTGAACGGGCGCGTGATTTACTCCTGGCTCGAATTTGTAGAAAGCTTCGTATGACCATGAACCTGAGGTCATCAAGCCGTCTGAAACCGTGTTTGATTTTGTCGGAAGACCCGGTTCAACTCGTGAGGCGCTCAAGTATGAGCTTGAAACGAACGGAAGATAGTTCGGGATTCCAGTGATAGAATTGTAGCTGACTGCACCTTCGAAGAGAGAACCGCTGAAATTCAGCATTCCCTGAACAACGGATTTGTTGGACCTGTTTGGAAGTATGTACCCGCTCTTTGTTCCGCCGTACTCTTTAAACTTTAGTATGCTGTCGGGTTCGATTCCAGCAGAACGAATCAGGCTCTTAACAGCGTGCAGGGTTCCTTTCGATTTCATGATGAAAGGAAACTCTTTGAGAACTCGCCTCCAAATCGTATTTTGAACAGCTTGATACGAAGCTTCTAGATCCATAACTTCGGAGGCCATTGATTCTCCAAGAACAAACCTTGAAGTTTCAACGTTCCTAAACATGTTCGGTAAGTTAAGACCGTAATGTTGAGCTAGAAATGGAAGCATCTGATCGGATATCGTTCCTGCATCAGAGTAATCCGTTGTTCTTAGCTTCGAGAAGTGATCAATGAAGCATTTTACCTCATCGAATTGCTTCGCCCAAACATAGAGCAACGAGCTTATGAGCTGAACAGACCCCAGCCTCGTGTCACGAGGGAGTGTGTTTCCAGAATCGATGCTGTCTCCGACACCTCCGTCTATCGAATCTAGAACGTAGAAGTCCTGCTCCCTGGTAAGATAGTGCTGCGGGATTAGCTTTGTGATAAGATTCGGGTTATTGGCATCGTATTGGGACGCTGAGGTCAGCAACGACGTGTTAAGAGAGACCACGTCCGGATGATCTGGGAAAAGAACCGGTGAGTGCTCTATCTTCTCAAAAGTTAAGGGTGATGCAGCGTGCGCCACTCGTTGCGAAGTCGAGTAATTGCTAATAGTGGCATGAAGTCCATTACCCGAGCTGTCGATAACCGTTGAGTTGTTCGTATACGATCCTGTAGGCTCGTTGAACCTATACAGCAATTTAAGAGATTGCTCAGAGTACACAGTCGATCGCATGCTGGAGCTTATCTCAAGAGCAGTTCTATTCCTGTGGAAGATACGAAGATCATCAATAGATCCTGAAAGCTTTGAGGCTGGTATGAACGTGTACGAGCTCCCAACACTGTGATTGGTGCCAGAACCTATCAAAAGAGGGCTCGACTTAAAATCTATCTGACCAATGTACGTTGAGTTGCTAGACGATGAAACTAGCTCTCCGTTCTTGAAGAGGTAAAGTCGATCGACGCCCGGGCTTCTGTTGAACTGTGCAGCAACAGATTGAAATGTGCCTTTGCTGACCTGCACCGATGAGGTCATGAAAGCCGATCCGGATGAGACGAAAAAATTTAGATTGCAGGTGCTTCTTGAAGAGCTCTGCGAAAGAGCTAGTGTGAACCCTTTATCAGAACCGCTTAGCTTTTGCAGAATTATTTGGTTTCCGTTGATCGCCGATGGGACGAACAGCTGCATCTCGACTGTCATCGATGATAAGCCCGGATCAAGTTTCGGAGCACCAGATTTGTCTCTCGACATCACGGGTATTTCAGAACCAGCACTGTCGACAACTTTAACGTAATTACTTGTGTCAAAGTTTAGATAACCGACGCTCTTCGGTGATGAGTCGAAAACGTATTTCTCGAAACCAGTTAAGTTATCAAAGAAAGTCTCAATCTCTAAGCGAGGACCATCGAAAGGAAACGAATTGAAGATAGTCTCAAAAGCTACGTTCGTTTTTGCCTGAGCTGAGTTAAAGAACGTGTGATTCTCAAAAAGAGACCAGTCAAGTGGCAGCTGCTGTGTGGACTTAAAACCGGAGCCCGGGGGATCAAAACGAAAAGATGAAGAAGTTGAGAGGTTCAGCTCTTCAACATCAGCAGCGGTGACATCGCGAATAACAGAGCTGTTACCCTCCAGCTCTTTCGTAAGCTGCTCTTTGGCGAATCCGCCTGCGTAGAAGCTGTTAGGCACTTAGGACCCCACCGTGAATCTTACGTTTTTATCTTCGACAATGTACTCCGATCCTTGATCGATTACCAGATAATCTACTGTCATTAGCTTACCAGCTGGTAAGCCGTCGGTGTAAAGATCAAAGAACAAACCTGAAGCATCATTTGAAAGTCTTGTTCCACCTCGATCTCTCTCAAAAGGAACATAGACATTACTCTCTATGTCTCTTATCCTGTAGTACATCTCTGGAAGCGCGCTCTTAACGGGCTTGGGAACACGAACAGCAGACGGTTCGTAGTTCGAATCATACGCGAAGACTCGTAAGCGATGGGACGAATTAGCATCGTACTTCGACCTGAAGTTTGTTGTCTTAATCGAAAGTTGCCGCGGAACTGCACTCAGAGCTGTTCTCTCTGGCATCGAGCATGTTAGAAAAGTTGAGAGATAGACCACGCTTCCATCTATCGATTGCCATTTTTCGCTGAAAGTGATGGACCCTGAGGCTCGCGCGTAATCAGAAATTTTGAGAGTCCCTGTTACGACCGAGCTGTCTTGCGCCGAGATGAAGAAGGATCCAACGTAAGAACCTGGTTTTTGGAACGAACTGACTGTCTGCTGTGAAGCAGAAATGATCTTTGTGAAAGATCCAGTGGAAAGAACGATGCGCAAGCAGTTCGATCCCGTGATACTCTGGGAAGATGAAAGCAAGTTGCTCGCCACAGACCCGACCACGTTGTTGAGATATAAAGATCCAGAAGCATCAAAGAAAGAAGATATATGCGCATCGAAGATTGCACTATTCGAGCTGACTTCTAAGTGAGGGACCAGCTCTTTGTTAGTCACATGCCTTGAAGCAAACCTCTTGACGAACCTCGTCGTCTGATCAGTCTCCTGGCTGGATGTGAAAGCTACGACAAAACCATAGTTCGGTATCAAGTTTGAGATTGTTGCGGATACCACGTCGGTTACGTCAACGAAAAGATCCTCATTACCAACAACAAACTGCTGCTTTGACTCAAGGCTTCTAAGTCCTAGACCGTCTTGAAGATTACCTGATGAGAAATAATCTACCCCGGTGTCTCCTACAGCTCCAGATCCGTAAGCTCCGGAGATCGACCATAGAACTCCAGATGAAGAGCTAAGATAGTTGCAAGAGTCGATATCCGTGAATGAAGCTACATCACGACCGAAACCTTCACTAAAGTCTCTCGCGAGCGGAAAAACTGAGACGGTGAAATTTTGCGGAACAGGCAAGTTCGTTGCAACTGATCTCAATCTAAGACGTGCCGTGAAAGTGCTAGAATTCACGTCAAGAGACCCAGAAGAGAGAGAAACCAAACGAGAGATGTCAAACTTTAGGAGCAGTCGAGAGAGTTCTGTGTGTCCGCCTGTTGATCCAGAGAGAGTCTCGTCATAGAGCTTAAAAAGATCAAGAGTTCCCGCTCGTCCGACGTTAGCGTCTTTAACGCGAGATCCATCGACTATCTTATTCGTGATGTAAGTGTCAGCTGAAGCTGTTGCGATTATGTACATCAGAGTGCCGTCCCGATAATGTCATTCTGGGGATATCTAAGCTCAAAAATACTTCCGGGTGGTCCAAAGACCACACCTCGCTTCGTGTACTGCTTGACGTTATGAGTCACGTTCGAGTACGTTCTTTCCTGAATCACCCCACTAAGACTTTCGACCTTAAGGTCGACTAGGGTCAATACCCCGGGGGTGTTGATTATGACGTTCTGCATGTCTGATAGCATGATCGGCTGATCGATCTGGAAGTTATTTACGGTCAGAATTCCAGTAAGTCTCGAAATAACGGACTGCAGTGTGGTTGATTTGTTGGCGTTAGGTGAAATGAAAACAGTGAACTTAACGCGGAAGTTGATCACTTTAGCGTCAAGAACGTCTATCGCATCGCTGATCAGTCTATACTCATTAAGATAGACTCGTAGGTTCTTCTTAAGAGTATCAGGAGAGACCGTTAAGAATCCCGAGCTGTCCTTCGAACAGATGAAGAGTTGGCTTGCCAGAGGATTGTCTGGATTCGGCCTAACGGCAGCTCGATAGGCTCTCCCGAGCTTTGTTGGAAGCGTGTACACTCTAGAGATCAGGTCCTCTTTTGTAACGATTCTCTCTTGCTGATTTCTAGCGGCAGGAATCTGAGAACGAATTTCTTCGAGAGTCGGCGCATTGCTGCCTCCTGAAGCAGGCGAATCGTTTCTAACATCGAACGTGGTTCTGATGGAGGAAGCGACCGACGCAGGACATGCATCCGGAAATTCCATCTTAAGCGTCTGTATTCCACGAATTGTTCGCGCGGCAACGTTATGAGATGCTCCGCCTCCGTATCGATAAGTCACTGTTATTGTAGTATTCTCGGGTTTGACGCCCAAAGTTTTCGTGTTTAGAAGCGAGCTTGGGTCGATGCTAAAACGACTTAAAGTTGAAGTTCCGTAGAGCGGCAGAGCCAAAGTTTCAGGATCTGGAATCGCATCATCAGCCGTGGTAAGAGCAGTTCCACCCCCGAACTGTATCTTGGACTTTCTAGATGTCACATCGAAGTTATGAACAAATCTTCTTGGAGCCGGAATAACCTCGATGGATCTGGAAACTTCTTCGGAATCGACAGAAAGATTTGGGAAAGTTCTAAAAACGGTGTCCTGACTTAAAGTTTGAACTTCGTAGTAAACATTCCCTTCTGAGTCAACGACCTCCACAATTTCGCTCGGGTCAGAATTTCCAAGTGAAATTGTGAAAAATGGATCTGGATTTGCTGCTATCTCGAAAGATTCGATCGCAATCTTTCCGGATACGCATGAGACGTCACGCTTCATTACGAAGCTTGAGGGATTTCCGGATGCGTCAACGTTTCCAACCACGTATTTCGACGCAAGCCCACCAAGTCGATTTTTCTCAGCAAAATCGACGTCCTCGGCAGTCGAGAATATGATTCCAGCTGATGACGCCAAAAGCGTGCTCTGGAGAACTTTAGGAAGAGTGTCCTCATCTGGGACGTATTCCCCATCGATAAATCTTGAAGGAACTTCTACGAACATCGATACTGTAGCGACCGAAGGAGAAGCTCCTTTCGGTTTGATTCCAGCTTCAGTTATCATCCTTGAAACGTTCGCGTTCTCGACAGCTGTCGACCATGACATTTCTCTGAACTGGTGATCGAGATAAAATGACATCGAGTCTGCCACGGAAGCAGCCATATCGAGCATCAAACCACCGACGCTTGCTTCCGAGAAGTCTTGTATTTTGTCTCCGAAATACGTTCTAGCGTATCTCAGGAGATCGCCTCTGAAAGAATCGAAATCTTTGTTAAGATACGTTCGATTTCTCAAGTTCTTAAGCTGCTGGTCACCCGCCATTTATCATCCCGTAAAGTTGAATGTGATTGATAGTGTCTGCTGCGTCAAGTTTGCGCGTGGCACAGAGTAAGTAATTGCTAATTTTATCTTTGAAAGAGCTGTTAGCCCAGCATCCTGGGGAGTTGCGATAAAATTTTCAAGAATTACGAACGGCATATACTTCGAGACAGCAGCGCTGATCCTTCTCATTGCTTCCTGGTCACCGTCTTCTGAAGCAAGCTCATGTAGAATGGGCTTTAGATTAGCTCCGAAATCCACAAATCCGAGCCTCTCATTACGATTAGTGAGGATCAAGTTCGCTAGATTGTCTCTTATCTGGTCCCCAAGAGAACGATGCATCCTGAAGATTCCATCCTCGGTACTTCCAAGCTCTAGCGGAGTCTTAATTCCGATCGGAGGGGCGGTGACAACCGCTTTGCTGCGCTCATCAAAGTCAGATTTTTTTGTTCCGACACTGTTGAAGCTGTAAGATCTTGCTTGTGCCACCGGAGTTCCTCTCAACATAAATAGAGCGATCCTCTATTTTCGTGAATCGCTTAGCGTCACTCTCCGTAGATGATCGTTGAACCAAGACCTATAGCTGCAGTCTTAAGCTGTACTTGTTTCGTCAGAATTGAAGCTTGCAAGCTCGTTGCTGCTACAGTCAATGTTGTTCCAGCGATAACTGCTCCAGGGACGGGACCTCCTGCATTCGCTGACGTCGTAAGAGAGCTTGCGACAGTTGTGAGCTGCGTGCAGAAATTGTTGATATCAGCCAGTATGCTATTAAGGAAATCGACGAGAACGCTGTACTTGACGTACGGTTCTTTTGCTCCTTTCGAAGCGTATGACATCAATCTAATTTGCTTTCCAGACAGATGTAGAACTCCAGTTTCATGAAGGATAACTGAAGCGCCGTCGAGCTTTGCCGCTCCAGACTCGTTCGTACTCGGTTCCTTCATGATTATGATTGAACCAGGATCTTTTTTCTCTCTGTTAAAAAGACCCTCGAACCCCTTCGCTTCAGGTAACGTTCTACTTCCCCTTGAAATTAAGCGAAGATTGTCAGCTTTTAAGACGGCGAACGATCCGTTGCTCTTCTTACTCGCAGGAAAACCTAGAAATCCAGCATCCGACGGAAGCTTAAGAGAAAGAAGATTGTCTGGATGATTCTTTTTGTCTTGTGAGGTTCCAGCAACTAGATAAAGTCGGGCTGCGTCCTCTTTGAAATCTGCATCGCCTTCGGTCGGTCTATTGGTTCGCTTATCGTTCTCTGGAGTATTCAAAAATGAATCTTTTATCTCAGTTGCAGCTGTAACTGGTCGACCGCCTCTACCGACAACGATGTCAATGGCTCCCATATTGGGATCAACGTCGTCGTCGTTTGCGCTAAACTTGATCGAATCAGAGTTAGCTGCAAAATGACCTCGAGCCTCTCCTAGCATTATCAACGTGTTGTTGGAACCTTGAAGGATCAAGTCACCAGCTCTCTTGTTGTAACGAGGAACTGCCTCAAATCTATGAGTTTCTTTCGCGTACTCAAGAACTTTGACCATTTCTTCAGGATCGGTCGTTGGGCTTTCTATCGTTGATTGATCATCAGACTCATCTTCTTCATTAGAAAATTTTGCAGAGAGAGATTTTGGCTCTTTGACAGCGGGTTGTCCGTACGTTCTCTTAAAGAAAGTGAAGTTTGTGTCTTCAACGTGATTAGGAGCACTGACTCTTGACATCCAATAGCCGACACCTCCACCCTTGTTGTCTGCATTCTCATACACGAACCAGACTTCTTCTCCGGGTTTAAGAGGAAGGCAAAAGTGAGAAGAGAAGAAAGGATAGCAAACAATCTCTCTATCACTCTGCTTTGACTCTCCCATCGAGATCGGCTTCACAACTGCTGAATTTCTTGGAATCTCTGCGTAAGCAGGTGTGAAGACAAGCGATTTATAGTCGCTAAGAGATCTTCTGCGATCAGTAAGTCCTGAAACTGTGTTAACAACATCAACGACAAGACCGCGAAAGAAAACTGTCGACATTACTTCTTGATCCTTTCAAAGATTTCTTCTTCTGAGATCTCAACGCTTGAGCTCTCTGATTCAGAGATTTGCTTTGATAAGTTAAGTAACTGCTCGTTGCTTTTTGACATACGCTCAAGGTACTTGGTTAAAGTTTGTCCAAGCGTTGCGTGATCAGCAGCCGACCCACCCATCTGTGAATAAAGATCAGTGAAAAGAATGTGAGCGTTAGTTCGATCTACTACAGCATTCTCGTAGATTTCTTTCCAAAGCATCTTTTTCTTTTCTGAAGCATTCTCGATTCCGTCCAAAATATCAGAAAACTGCTCGACTTTCTTGTCGTTTTCCTTCAGCTTCTCGAGCATCTTGTCTATCGTTCCCATCAGAGAAACCCTCCAGTACCTTTAGTTATTGTCCTGTAGTGTTTCCTGATGACTGACATCGCAGATCCTAACTGCTTTTGATTCAAATTCGAGATGTTCTTGACGTAGACAAAGACAGCTCTCTTATTCAGGAAATCAAGATCGTCGATCTGCTCAAACACAGTTATGATAGCATCGATGCAAGCCTGCTCATGTGGTTGATTAAGAGACTTCTTGATCTTTCGAAGCATCTCAAGTATAGCATCTCGTTGTCCAGCACTTACTATCTGATCCTCTGGCGTTGATCCGATGAGAGTATTGTGGTACATCTCAGCTTCAGCTGATTTGCTTTCCTTCAGATCTTCTATCGATACGAATCTCTTAATCTTCTTCTGACGGTTCTTTGATGATATTACGAGCCAATTTCTAGCCACAACGTTGAAGTACGAAAAAGCTTTTGTCCCGCGAGTCGCGTCAAATTTATGCAAAGACTCGTAGAGAAAAGTGACGCAGTCATTCTTCATGTGCTCAATTGGCTCATTGGGACTAGCGAAACCGTAGATGAAGATCAAACTTTCAACCAGCTTATCAAAAGCTGGCATAATCTTCCTGAGATAAAGCTCGTGTCGAATCTCATTCTCTGTAGCTAGCTGAAACAGCTCGATCGCTTTCTGAGTGTTAGCATCAAAGTATAGGGTTCCCGTTCCGTTACCCCTCTTTATTATTCTCTTCGTTCCCACTGTCTTCTTCCTGTATTGAGGTAAGTTGATTTGCGACATACAGCACGGCTTCACGTGATTTTCTGATGTCTTCGACTGCCCTCTTGATCTCGGGAGAATCATAGAAGAGGGGAATTTTCAGTATCTTAGATATTGATTCGTAGCGTTTATCGAGAACATCAAGTGATTCCTCAATCGCATCTTGAACCCTAAAGATTGCTGACGCAGCTCGAAATGCAAAAATCGAGACAAACGCAAGCAAAACAGTTTCTAAGAAGATTATCGTACCAAGAGCCCAGATCATGCTAAAAATTGACCCAGCGCTCTTTCGTATTCTTCGTTGATAGCTTGAGGGCTGTGGCTTACCTTTAACTTCTCAGCAAGCTCTTGTGCCCACTGACGAGGAACATCCGGCGAAGACTTCAGCTTTCTTAGCTTTTTCTTAAAATCTTGCTCTCTAACATTTGCCCACTTTGATCCACGCATCCAGATGTGCTCATCGCATCTAGACTCATGGACTTCTTCCAGGTCGTACTCAAATTTGACGAACTTTCCTAACTTCATGAAGTCCATGTGTCCAGTACCGTCAGTTGCCGCGACTGGGAGACCTGATGCTGATGCCTCAAGAAGTGGTAGCCCGAAACCCTCTCCACGAGTTGGAGAAACAAGAGCTTTGATCTTTGGATGCTTGTAAAGACCAACAATCTCATCGTTAGACATCATTCCGTGAATAATATGAACTTTCGGGAACGGTCCTCGTCTGACCTCTGAGACAGCTTTCGAGATCATATTCTGAACTCCGTCCCAATCGACACGCGTTCCACGACCCACGTTGGTCTTAAGGACTATTCCAACGTCAGGATCATTCGCAAATTCCTCACAGAGCCACTTCAACGCAAAAAAGATATTCTTTCTGTCGTTGAAAGGGTTGTTCCCTGTCATAGTTCCTAAAATCAAGAAATTGAAATTTGTTTCAAGCTGCAAATCAAGCTTGTGATTTGATGTGATAACTTCGTTGGTGAAGCTTTCAGGAATCACAAGAACAGGTGTCCTCACGTTGCCTGAATTTCTTAAGGTCTTTTCACAAAACGTTGACGGCATAACGACGACATTCATTCTGTTGCAAGCATCGACCCAGCCAGAATAGCACTTGTCAGCTTCCACAAGTGCAGTGATTCCTACGTTAAAATTAGCTAGATTGGTGTCCCACTCGTTTGGGAGTTGAATCTGAAATGAAACATCAAATTTTTGGTCAACAGCTCCAGTTCTCTTCATGATCTCGCTGACAAGACCACCCTCGGCATCAGGATTCACGTACCAGCTCGTGCTGCCCCAAGGAAGCACCTGAACCACTATCTGGTCCTCAGAGTGCTTGCTAAGTAACCAACGGAAAACTTGACGCGCATGATTTCCGTAACCAGACTCGCTAAGAAGCGGACCACGTACTAGAATCTTCTTCATATCGTGACTTTCTCCCAGGACTTGTAACGACTTTTCCAGTTTTCTATTGTCTCGTTCAGAGTTTCATGCCATCTATCAATCACATTTTGGTAAGAGAACTCGCTCTGAACGTATGCTCTTGCCTTTTGACCAAGCTTCTTTCTTTCGTCTGGATCCATTCTGTACATCTTCTCTATCGCATCAGCCACAGTTTCATTTGAAACGTAGTCTTCGTAAATGTACGGAACAATTTGCGAGCCGACGCAAGTCTTGAATTCAACTGGAAGAGCTATTCCATTCTCAGTTCCATCTCGATGATCGACAACCTGCCTAGTCAGGCCTCCAGTTTTAACAGCGATAATCGGATTTCCACATTGCATAGCCTCAAGAGTCGGGAGACCGAATCCCTCTGCGTATGAGATGTTCATGCAAGCATCTGAGATGTTGTGCAGGACATTCATCTTTTCAAAGTCTATTCTGTCAGTTGAAAAGATAACGCTATCTTGAACTCCGAACATCTTGACAACTTCGTGAAGATTCGGGCCCTCTTGGTCGAAAGGATCTGTGTGCATGATAAGAACTGCGTCTTTCTTACCTTGAGCGATCATTCTCTTAATGAAGATAGACCAAGCTTCGATCACATCAGAGGGTCTCTTACGACGGGCATTTCTGTTGACCCAAAAAAGAGTGAAGAAGTCCTTCTTGCTCTCTCCTAAAATTTCACGCTTGTTTATCTTGATCTGAGATTCTGGAAGCGGGTAAAAAAGCTGATCTGGAAGAGCGTGCGGAACGAAGTTTGTCTTCTCTGGAAAGTCTTGCTTACAGATTTCGTATGTAAGGTACGAGTGACAGTTGATTAGATCTGTCGATTTATAGAAGGGAGCATTGAACGAAGGCTTCGGCCAGTTGTCCCAAACGTGCCACCATGCTATTGGACAGACCTGGTGTATCTCGTCTTCCATCTCAAAAAGCCACGTAAAGAAACGCGGGTCCGTGAATATTAGGATAAGATCGGGCTTCTCTGTTGCTAGAGTGATCCTGAGCATCTCCTTCGTACCGAATCCGTCAATGGGTTTGATGATGAAATCTTCATTAACGACAATGGTTCGATAATCAGCGTGCTTCATCGCTGCTCCGAACTGCCTAAATGTCCATTCTCCCTTCTGGAGAAGTCCATTTATGAGATGCCTTGTTTGAGTTCCAACGCCAGACGTTGAAAGAGCATGATCTGATAGGACTAAAATCTTCTTCTTACGCAAGAAATTGCCTCCTTGAAGAAAACTATGATTTCTGCGCAATAAGTAAATTAGGTGCAGTGTTCTGTGTTCACGTAAGGGCAGTACAAGCATGACTGTCGATTCTTGACTTTCACGCCCTTACGCATCCCAGCGATAGTGTTCGAGACAAGTTTGTTCGCTTTCTGCATCGCCACAGGTCCGACAGATACAGTGAAGAGTTCAACGCACTTTCCGGGTTTCGCTCCCTTCTTCAGAAGGATGTATCCACACTTAACATAGCGAGCGCCGTCAAAAAGATCCCTATGCTTGTTCATCAGGTAGGACTTGTAGAGAGCAACCTGCGCTAGGGTGAGTGGGTTCTGCTTCTTGTCTGCTGACCAGCCCCCTGCGCCCGCCGTCTTCCAGTCTAGAACCCAGAGATCGTAACCACCCTTCTCACGAGGAACCTTGATGATGCAGTCAACGAATCCCTTGAAGTAAGCATCTCGATCCTCAATCGACTCGTAGAGCGCTTCCTCGGCAGACACCGTCTCCCACCCTGGGAAAGTCTCATCAAGCCATGCAGGAACTTCCTCGAGCGCATTCTTTGCCCATGTCGCCCACTTCTCAACCTCAGGGAATCCCTTGGAATCCCAAGCTGAAACGATGTCCATCAGGCAACGATCGACGTCCATGACTCGTGTCTTCAGGTAACCTTCACAGGCTGAGTGAACAGACGTTCCAAAATCAAGATGCTCACTCGGCTTATCGAGGTTGATCTTCTTGATCTGCTGGAGATAGTGCCTGAATGGACACTCATTCCAATTTCGGACTTCCGAGTACGAGACGTGAGCTTTACCAGTAGGTAGAAGAGTATCAGACAAGCTCCCTCCGCGACTTCTGCAGGGCGGATCCAACAACCTGATGCATGTCGTAGTACTTGTACTCGGCAAGACGACCACCGAATATCACGTTTGACTCACTCTCAGCTGCTTCCTTGTACATTCGATAAACCTCATTGTTTTTTTCATCGCCGATTGGATAGTAGGGAGTCGCGTCTCGACTCCACGCGATCGGGTACTCTCTAGTATAGATCGTGCTTGTCAGCTTATCAAGACGTTCTGGGGTGAAATGCTTGTGCTCAGTGATCCGTGTGTATGGGATCCCAGCTTCACCGTAGTTGATGATAGCGTTGCCTTGGAAATCACCATCACGGCGTTCCTCCTCAAACCGAAGCGAACGATACTCGAGATCGCCGAACTTGTAATTGAAGAACTCGTCAATCTTTCCAGTGTATACGATACGCTTCGCCATCGAGTTCCAACGATCTCTATCCTTAAAGTAATCCTCGTTAAGAGCGAGATCGCATCCCTGCAGCATCGACTTGAAGATACTGGTGTATCCCTCCTTTGGAATTCCCTGGTACGTATCGTTGAAGTAGTTGTCATCAAAAGTCATCCTAATCGGAAGACGCTTGATGATCGATGCAGGTAGATCTTTAGGATCGCGCATCCACTGCTTCATCGTGTAGCCTCGAATGAAGATCTCGTAAATTTCAGGACCAACTTGGGAGAGGATCCACTCCTCAAGATTACGAGGGTTCTCGCATGGAACACGAACCTCATTCAGCTTTTTGACTGCCTCATCCGGGCTGGTCACTCCCCACACCTGATGCAGGGTCATCAGGTTGATCGGGAACGAGTACAGCTTGTCCCCGTGCTTGACCTTCGGTCGCAACGTGAAATTGTTGAACTCAGTGAATTGATTCATGAACTTCCAGATCCGGTCATCGGATGTATGGAAGATGTGTGGGCCGTACTTGTGAACGTCAATTCCTTCACGACGCTCGCTGTAGCAGTTTCCGCCGATGTGCTCGCGTTTGTCTATCAGAAGAACCTGCTTGCCCTTACGACGAGCTTCATGAGCAAAAACACTTCCGAAAAGACCGGCGCCAATAATGAGATAGTCGTACATGGCTTATATTAAACCACGTACGACCACTTTTTAAGCTCCAGATCAGCTACTGCTTAAGATAGTCCTCTAGCACAACCTTCGGAGTCCAGCCGAGCTCCTCACGAGCTCGCATGTTGTTTGCTAGGGTCTCACGAGTCTCTCCGACTCTCTCAGCAACGTAGATACGGTCTCCTCCGATCATAACGGCGAGATCATTGATAGAGTAGTTTCGACCCGTTCCGATGTTCACTGGACCAGTTACATTCAGCTTCTCTGCTGCTAACAAGTTCGCCTCAACAGCATCGCTGATGTGTGTGAAATCCCGACGCTGCTTCCCGTCACCCACGATCGTCATCGGTTGTCCAGCTTCCTTCTGTCGTTTGAACAGGCCCATAACTGGTGCGTACTCACCCTTCAGAGGTTCACGAGGACCGTAGACATTGAAGTATCGCAGAGACACAGTCGAAAGACCGTACAACTTGGTGTAAAGATCGCAGACTTCTTCACCCTGCCATTTGGAAAGAGAATACGGGGTAGCGCAACCCTTTGGAGCATACTCAAGAAACGGTGGCAGCGATGCATGACCGTAGTAGGAAGATGAAGCTGAGTAAACAACTCTCTTCACGCCTGCTAACCTGCTGAGCTCCAGCACGCGCTGTGTTCCAAGAACATTGACAGAGAAACATTCCGAAGGATTGTTAACGGTCGGTTGGATCCTGGATCGAGCAGCAAGATGAAACACAACGTCAACGCCATGATAAACGCTCTCGTCAAGATTGCGAATATCAGCGTTGATATTTGTCGCTGCATCATTCCAGTAGAATATCTGATTCTGAGGAGCAGACTTATCGTCAACGCAAATGACCTCATCACCGCGTGCGATTAGAGCATCAACCACATGGGAGCCGATGAATCCAGCTCCACCCGTTACAAGCGCTTTCATCACTGCCTCCGCTTGCTGACTGCGCGACCGACCTGCTTCTCCCAGTCGCGATCATCAGGACCACGAACCTCGAGATTCTTATCCCATGCAGCCTGCATAACAGTCGGATCAATGTCGTACTTACGAGCAACGCTCATGAGCGCGTTGATGTCTTTCGGGAAGCAGTGACCACCAAAACCTCGGACGTAACGACCATCATGCGTCGGGACGGGACCAGGAACGGACCAGTGCGTCTCACCGAGACGACGATCAACCTTGGCATACTCGACCACCTTGTCGTAATCGATGTTGAGACCATCAGCATCAAGAGCCTCGCAAACCTGCGCGATCTCATTCGCAAACGAGACCTTCACTGCAAGCATGCAGTTTGTCACGTACTTCACCATCTCCGCAGTGGTGGAGCTCGTCTTGATGATGGGAATCTTCGGAAACGCACGCTGGAATACGTTTCGGACGGTATTGATATGCGGACGAGGTCCACCGAGAACAATTCGATTCTGCTCGCGCATGTCATTCACAGCGTTTGCCTCAGTCAGAAACTCGGGATTGAACACGACGTGGAGACCACGATCGTTGAACATCTTGTTCCAACACTCAGTCGAACCCGGTGGAACAGTTGACTTGATAACTGCAATTCGCTGAGGAGAGTCAGAGGAGTACGGAGCCTCGCAAACAAGCTCAAGAACGTCCTCTACAATTGAGACGTCGGGAGAACCGTCCTCATACATAGGAGTTGGGACGCATAAGAAAAACACCCCCGAGAATCCAGACTTTCCTTCACACTGCTGAACAAACTCAGCGATAGATCCAGGGTAAAGAACTTTGGTCGAGTTGCTCTGCTTAAATCCGTTGATTCCGCCGGTTGCAAGCTTCCCAGCCTTGTCATACACGAAAACTGTCTCACCACGTTCGGAAAAAACGGTCGTAAGACTTCCACCGACAAATCCTTGACCAATTACGCCAATGCTCATTTTGACTCCATGCTCAAATACTAGATCAGAAAATGAGCTTTTTCAATCTCCCTTTTTCAGACGAATAGAATCTTCTTCAAAGTGCTGAGTTGAAACCTCTAGCAGCTCTGAGTCTTCAATTGCTATCATCTGGTGTCTCATTCCAGTTGTGACATGAAAAACGTCACCCTTCTCAAGCATTAGAGTTTGAGCTTCCTGAAGGTCATCGCCATGAGAAACTTTAAGCTCTAACTTTCCGCTAAGAAGATAGAAAACTTCATCTTTGATGTTGTGATAGTGCCAGCTGCACCTCTTACCAGCCTCAAAGCGAAGAATTTTCCCGCAGTACTTTTCAGAGTTAGCGACCCACTCTTCGTGTCCCCAGCCCTTCTTGTGAAATTCGCCCTTACTCTTTGAAAAAGTTAACATCTGATTCTCCTTTGTCGTCAATGTAAATGTCAGCGGAAGGCTTGCCAAGAATTAGATCATGAAATTTCACGCCCCAGTCGCTCAATTGCTTTCTTGTCAAATCTTCAAACATGCTTTTAACTTTCGAAACGTCGCCGCCAGTTCTTCCCATACCTCTAGCAGTGAATATTGTAATGTGATTTCCGGATTCGAAAAGCTCATTCACTTTTGATATTCTCTTAAGATTTGGAACTGCCAGAGCGTAGTTACCCTCAGTGTTGTTACAAAGAGTTCCATCTAAATCAAAGACAATTCTCATCAATTATCCTCGTACTTGAAAGATCTTTGATCCTATCAAAGAATTTTACGTCAACAATTTCGCTTCCGATCACTCTCTTATTTTGATAGTCCGAACCCACCACTATCAATTTAGCTCCTGACTCTTTGATCCTCTGGATCAACTCTTCATCGCTTGAGAAGCGAACGACCTCATCAACAAACTTCAACGAGGAGATAACTTTCATCCTCTGCTGCAAGCAATGAATGGGTCTGTTTTCTCCTTTTGACTTTTTCACACGTTCGTCAGTGTCAAGACCTACAACAAGTCTGTCGCCCAGGCTGCGAGCGTATTGCAGCATTTCAACATGACCAGCGTGTATGAAATCAAAGCATCCGTTAGTCCAGACGGTCATTTGGCGTTGAGACTCCTCGCTTCTGAACGACTTTTGTTGCGCAATCATTAGCAAACTTTAAGCATTCTGGAAGATCTTTTCCTGCCAAAATTTGAACTGCAAGAGCTGAGATAAACGTGTCACCCGCGCCCGCAACGTCCTTAACGCTTACGCTATCAACGCTGAATTTCTGACATTGAAAAATGCATCCGTCTTTCCCAAGGGTGACAATAAGCTTTTTCGAAAGTCTTTCGCTGATAACTGACTTTGTCTTAGAGTACTCGTCTCCGTTTATCTTAACGTATTTGACGTACTCGCACCAGTCACCAAGAATCTTTTTGCTATCGAGGAGCACGACATTATTCCTGGACGATATCTTGATGATATCGCTTTCCAATAAAAAGCCCTTATTGTAATCTGACAGAATTACAACGTCATATTCTGAGACTTTCTCTAGCATCTCATCCGTGATTGCAATCCGACTGAATGCTTTATCATTGCAATCGACTCTAAGAAACATATGATTGGTTCTATCATCAATGTATCTGGTCTTTGTGATGCTTTCCCAATTTTCATTGGTCCAGATATCGCAATCCACTCCAAGAGAGTTCACATTGCGCTTAACATTCATAGCCATCCCTGGATTCTCCGTCCTTGAAACTTCAAGGAACACAGGAGCAGGCGCTTCAGGTGCTAACCTGTTCGAGACTCCATAGACAAAAATGTCCTGGCAAGATTCACCGACAACCAGAACTTTACGATTAGACATCAGTTACCTCACAATGAAATTTTCTTCGGAGGATACTCTATCTCTCCAATAGTTGAGCAGATCATTCATAGTTTTCTCAAAACTGATCTGCGGCTCCCATCCAGTATGGCTCTTGAACTTACGTGTGTCAGGTATCTGGAGATCGGCGTCAATGGGTCGTAGCCTCTCAGGATCAACTTCAACTTTGATATCCTTTCGCGTTGAGATGCTAAGAAGATAATCAAGCGTCTGCCTTACCGTGCAAGTGTAAGAACCACCAATATTATAGTACTCACCAGCGATCGGATCCTTAGTCACAAGAGTATGATAAGCCCTAACAGCGTCTCTTACGTCTGACCATGTTCTAAGAGAATCAAGGTTACCAACTTTTAGAACAGGTGGAATCTTACCTGCCTCAATAAGAGCGATCTGCTTCGCAAATGATGACTCTGCAAAAACGTCACCACGACGAGGACCAGTATGAGTGAACATCCTTGTTGTCATAACCTTCATACCGTAGGCTTCAGCGTAGAATCTACCGATAAGATCAGTCCCAACTTTGGATATCGCGTAGGGAGAAGCAGGATGAAAATTAACATCCTCGTGAATCGGTAGCTTCTCAGCAGGAACTCTTCCAAACACCTCGGAGCTTGCGCAAACATGAATCACGGTATTTTCGAGATTTGTCTTTGAAACTCTCACAGCTTCAAGCAACGCGCAAGTTCCCATGATGTTAGTCTGAAGCGTCTCCAGCGGAGAATCGAAACTCGTCTTCGGATAACTCTGGGCTGCCAGGTGAAAGATAAAGTCAGGTTGAACCTTATTCACAAGCGAGATCAAGCTTGCGAAATCATTCAGGTCGGCGTTATGAAGAAAGACACGATCTCTCTCGTTGATCCTACTTGCAAGATGATCGATGTTTTTCGTGCTATCAGCCCATCTCGTCATTCCATGAACATCCCAGTCGGTGTTCTCGAGAAGATGATCTGCCAGATGAGAACCGACCATGCCCGTTATTCCTGTAATCAATGCTCTTTTCACGTTGTCTCCAGTTCAGACAATTTTAGATGAATTTGGTGAATCGTAACGATCGAGCAACTCTCTCTTGGCAGTCCATCCAGGCCAGAATGGATCTCCTTCGTTGATATAAACGAAATACATCGTTCGACGCCAGCGGGTCGGATGCTGATTCTTATTCGCTTTGTGGATAAGATGACCGTGCACGCAGAGAACGTCTCCTTTCTCGTATTTTAGCTGAAGAACGGGGAGATCCTTTGGAATTTCACAGTTGTTTCCGATCGGAGCTGAATTATACAGCCTTCCTGATTCGTCAACAGAAAAGTTGGCTTTCGGATTACACGGCAGATCGCCCAGCTTGTGACTTCCAGGTATGATCATAAGAGAACCGTTCTCTTCGTCAGCGTCGTCAAGAGAAAGCGTTAAATTAAGGTAAGATCCGAACGGAGCTTTACCGGCGTAATTGTCCTGATGCCAGGTTGAACCGTTTTCCAAAGAGTTGTTAGGCTTGCAGAAGAAAAAGATGCTTCCTATTGGAATCGCTCGATTCTTTAAGATGCTATCTCCGATATCACACATCTTCTTACCGGTATGAATCTTGCTAAAGACTTCATTCTTGTGCATATCAAGATAGTTCGTGTAGAAACCATTTGCGTGTTTTTCTGACGCATCGATGGCTTCCTGACACTCTTCATCTGAAAAGACCTTCTTCAAATGAAGGTAACCGTTTTCTTTAAAGAAGCTGATCTGTGAATCAGTGAGCTGCATCAGCGTGCCACATTCTTCCTATACCACAGCAACGTTTTGATGATACCCTCATCAAGAGAATGAGACGGAGACCAGCCAAGTACTCTCTTAGCTTTAGAGCAATCGAGGAAAAGAGAGGTAGGTATCGTGGGCTGTGACAGATCGTGAACAATCTGAAGGTCTCGGCCTGAGTGATCGACAATCTTTCGAACGAGATCCTTTATCTTGATCCCTTCTCCCAAGCCAACGTTAAACAGCTCGAACTTGCTCTCCTGCTTGTCAATTGCATCATTGACAAATCCAACAAGATCTTCAACAAAAAGAAGATCCCGAGCTTCCTCGCCAGTCCCCCAAACGTTAATCTTGCCATCCGCAGACGTCATGACCTTGGTCACCGTTGCTCCAAACACATGTGACTTCTCAAGATCATACTTGTCATGAGGACCGTACATGTTGGAGTGACGAATGACGGTGTGCTTTGTCGACCCAATTCGTGAGTAAAACTCGCACATCTTCTCAAGATAAACTTTCGTGTTTCCTGCTCCGAAATAGAACGGAAGAATTTCGTCGGAAGGATTGAAGTCATCTTCCTTTATCGCAGTTTCAGACTTCTGATACATGATAGTGCAGCTAGGGAACACAAAATGCTCGATCTTCTTCTCGAATGCTTCCCTAAGAAGAAGAGAGTTCATAACAGCGTTGTCTGTTACGTGTATGTAGGGCTTTGAGACGATGTCCCTCGCTCCCGTTGTGGTAGCTGCAAACTGCAGAACAATATCAACTCCAGACAGAGCGCTTGAAACGTGTTCAGGATTTCTTAGATCGCAGTTGATCCACTCGACCCCATCGTAACCTTCAACTGCAGGTCTGCGAAAGTGAGTGGCTCTTATGTTGTACTTTCCCTGCTTATAATAGAAATCAAGCAGATTTCTTCCAATAAACCCAGTCGCGCCGCAAATCAGTATCTTCTTCTTATTTTCTACCATCTAGAATGAGCTCCCGATCTCTTTTTACGAATGAATCATACACTCTGTCTATCACGAAGTTTATGTCCATTGCGTTTTGTCTGTCGGGAGTAGTTTTTATGTTTGTAGGGTAGACATCGAGAACGTTCAAATTGTTGTTCTCTGACTTTAAGCTTTGCGAAAATCCTCTTAAACCCCACTTGGTAGCTGAGTACAGGGTCCTATTAGCTTTGATCTCAAGCCCGACCATAGAGTTGATGTTAATCACGTCCGATAGGTTTGGAAGAAGCTCATATGTCAAGACTACCGGAGCCGTAAGATTAACGGCAATCATGCTCTGAATCTCTGAGAGATTGTAATCTTCTAATTTCTTTCCTGGGCATGTGATTGCAGCGTTGTTTACAAGAATTTTGACTCCCTGCGAACGAGCTTCACGTGCTAAAGACTCGACCTCTTCTATTTTGGAGAGATCGAAATGCTTCCGTCCTTCATGACGAAAAACTTCATGACCCTCTCTTTCGAATTTTGAAGAAAGGTAAACTCCAAGACCTGAGCTAGCTCCGGTTATAAAAACTTTTGATTTCATCTCATCAACTCTCTTATTGTTTTTTCGTGATATCCAAAATCTGAACCCGGTCTAAATTCAGCTTTTCTGATTCCATCACCCCGAAAAACTGGAACCCCATCGATCAACTTCCACTCAAAATCTCTAACAAGAATTAACCTGACATCTATCGATATCTTAGTTGTTAGATCTCGTTGTGATCTGTGAGCTGCAGCGTGTATGCATCTCGAATCGAACATCAGAATCGAGTTGTAGATATCGGAAGCTTCGGATGCGTTCTTGTATCCAAGAGACATGAAGTTCTTATCTCCACTAAAGCAGATCGACTTCCAGATCTCTCTGTCAAACTCAAGCTCCGAAAACCATCTTTTTGATGACTCAAAATTCTGAACCCAGAAATCTGAACGATCATTGTCAGTAATGCCGAACCAGATATTATACTCTCTGGGGTTGTGACCCAGGAAGCAATCTGAGTGCCAGGCTGGTAAACTAAGATTACCTTCCGCACCGGGAGCGTGAAATCTGACCGTTGGTATCTTCTGAAAGAAGAAATCTTCTTTTATCACTTCATCATGAATCCACTTCATGAACTGATGATATAGGTTCTCTTGCTCTGCAATAAAATCGAACACGATGTCGGCGATTATAGGACGTGAGTTGTTGTTTTGCCCCACGGTCTGATATTCAAGATACTTTTGTTCAATCGTAGAATGTAATTGCCTGAGATCAGAATCAGATGACTCGCAGATTCCTTTGCTAACAAGAAATTTAGCAAGTTCATCGTGGAATATCTTGTTCCAGTGCTTGCTTTTAGAAGTTTGAACGTAAGCTATGTCACTTCCGAAAGTCTTTTGAAAGCTGCTTGTCTTGTCGTACTCGCTCTCTAAAAACTCTCTTAGCTTAAGACTTGTTGAGCTTTCCATTTACTCATTCTTCCATCGAACTTTTTCGATTTCTCTAACTTCGCACATGATGTCAGAGTAATGATAGAAAATATCGTCAGCTACTTTCTTCGCGACAGGTTCAATCATAGAAAAGTTCTCATCAACTGCCCATTTCTTAAAGAACTGGTCACGATTGAGACCGTTGACAGTAACTTTCAGAGCGTTCTTGTTGTCAATTAGGTCTTCGTATCTAACTTTTGCTTGAAGAAGTCTAGAGTACCCAAATCTCACGCTAAGGATATGGGCAAGAGCAGCGCAAAGGAAAACAATATCTGCGCCCTTGTAATCATCATCAAAAAAATCTCGGATTGCCATCCACCATTTCTTAGTGCAGATGGGCAGCATTTCATGATAATGATAAATGAGACGAGCTGGATCTCTCAAAATTGGCTTGTTTGCGCCGTTGAACGGGTCCCAAGCGGTCCTGAACTGTGATGTCAAAGCATTAAGATTTCTTCCGAGCGGGTTTGTGGTGTGCAACATGAAGATTGCATCGTCAAACGCATCTTTCTTTTTTAGAATTTCAGAGTCCCAATTTCTTGAAAGTCCCCAAAAATCGTCAGTGACCGCCCAGACAAAGTAGTAATCATTTGACTCGATGAAGTCAAAGAAAGCTCTCATCATGAACGGAGAGTTCGGTCCTGCGTGTGGTGGATTCACGCAGACCACGTTCGAATATCTTGAGACTACCGATGAATAGAGATCTATCTGATCATCATCAATTAAAGCGAAAATGTCAAAGTTGTTGATAGAGCTGCAAGTCTCTATCAACATATCAACTGTTTTACCGAAAGATTCAGGGTTGCTCCTGGTCGGAATATAAACAGCTATATCCTTTGACATAAAGTCACTTTCTCATTGACTTGAAAGCGTCAACGCTGCTATTGGCAACATTCTGATTCTTGACGTACCATTCGACCGTTTCTTTAATTCCATCTTCGATTGAGATCTTTGGAAAGAATCCAAGAGAATGAGCTCTAGTCATGTCAAAAACTCGACGAGCATCACCGGTCGGCTTTGTTGTGTCCCAGACAACTTCAACGCCAGCGATATTAGCGACAGCATCAGCAACCTGCTTTATTGTCACTCCGTCGCCAGACCCAAGGTTGACAGGCTGAGTTATCTTATTCTCGACAACAAAAAGCATTCCCTCTGCAACGTCTCGAGCGTGAATGAAGTCTCTAACGGCCGAACCGTCTCCCCACACTTCCATCTTGTCACCCGAAAATGCCTTCCTGATCAGCGAAGGAACAACCATCGAGCTGTCAGGGTCAAAGTTGTCGTAAGGACCGTAGACGTTAGCAGGACGAACGATGCTGCACTTTCCTGCTCCGTACTGCTTCTCGTAAGCCTGACACTGAAGCTCTCCCATCCTCTTTGCCCAACCGCCGAACCAATCATTTCTAGACGGTTGAGTCTGCCAAACGTCGTCCTCACGAAGTACCTCTGCGGGCTGATACACGCCGACGGTGCTAGTGTACAGGTACCAGTCAACTCCTTCATTCATCGCAGCTTCAAGCATATTCGTGTTGAACTGCATCATAGGGCCCATGATATCAGCAGGTCTCTCTAAACAAACTTTTGGAGAGCACTTGATACCAACAAGATTGAAGACGTAGTTCATGCCCTTAACGATTTTCTTGCAATCAGAAAAATCTCGAAGATCCGCTCTAACAAACTCGATGTTGCTCATATCGACCGGGTCCTTGATATCAGCAACCCTTACTTTCGCACCACGCTTCTGAAGGAGTGAGACAAGCTCTCTCCCAATCATGCCGCTACCACCAGTCACCAGTACATTCTTGTTCTCAAACATTAGAGATCCTCTTGTTTAAAGCTTCACAAAGCGTCTTGACCCTGCTTGGGTTGACTTCACAGTGATTTCCGATGTATAAACCGAAATCATGGATGTGATCAACATTTTCCATGGGTCCTTCGATCCTATGAGAATAATTCTCAAGATACGGTTGACGAGCTTGATTACCGCCGCCTGCCGTTCCTTTTCGATATTCTACTCCAAGAGACTCTAGAGTTCTGCAGATAGCGTGGAATTTTTCGCTGCTTTTTTCTCTAAGAATCAAAGGAAGAGAAAAATTGCTGCTGCCGGATCTATCAAAATCTGTGAAGAAATGATCCGAATCCAGATTGTCAAGCCAAGCATTTAAGTTCTCTGTCCTTGCTTGAATCGCATCATCCAGTCTCTCCAGCTGCTCGAGACCGATTACTGCATTGATCTCAGTTCCTCTCATGTTGAATCCTGGAACTGCAAAGGTGAAGAGTGGATTTAAGCTGGGGTACTTCTGGGAAAAATGAGACTTTATCTCCTCACTAGAATCTCTTATCATCCCGTGGGATCGATAAAGCTTGGCCAGATGATAGAGCTCAGTGTTGTCCGTGCAAATCATCCCCCCCTCTATCGTAGTCATGTGATGACCAAAATAGAAAGAGAAGTTTGACATATCACCAATTGTTCCGACCTTTCTTTCATTAAAAGTCGCGCCGTGTGACTCACAGCAATCCTCGATAAGCATCAAGTTATGCTCTTTAGCAATTTCTACGATCTTTTCATTGATGCCGTTGAAACCAAGGGTGTGAACGAGAACAATCGCGCGCGTCTTGTCAGTTATTGCAGCTCTTATTCCATCCTCAGTAATTGCCATATTCTCCATAGAGACATCGACAAAAACAGGAGTCATTCCGAAATTAACAACCGGCGCAATGTCAGAGACCCATCCAAGAGGCGGAACGATAATTTCTCCGTTACCGCACTTATCTCGAATGATGGCAGTCATGATGTAGTTGGCAGAAGCTCCTGAGTTAACAAAAACGCTATGCTTCACGCCGAGCCACTTCGACCACTTGATCTCGAACTCTTCTACTTTTGCTCCCTGGGTAAGGCGAACATTTGGCTCTGAAAGAAACTTGATCAATGCGAGCTTGTCAGCTTCAGTCACGTTATCGTTGATCAACGGCCAAGAGTAATTCATTATTTGTCCCTCAACTGTAGTATTGGATTTTCGCTAGGCCAATCTATCGCTATTCTACTGTCGTTCCATCTTAAAGTGAATTGATCTGCAACGTCAGGGTACTTTCCTTCATATGACCACTTGTAATAGAAAACAGATTGCTCGCTTAGAGTGTAGAAGCCGTTTCCGAATCTGGGAGGAACGAGAACCATTCTCTTGTTGTGCTCAGAAAGTATTGTCCAATCCCATTGCAAATATGTTTCTGATTCGGGTCGATTGTCAACAACCACAAAATAGACTTCTCCGTGAAGACAAGTTATCAGCTTCGTTGATTTATTGTCTCCATGAATTCCACGAAGAACATTCTTTCTAGAAGAAGAGACTTTGTCATGATTGAAGTTAACCCCAGGACAAGTCTCTCCTTGCTTCCACAGTGTCCACAAATCGCCTCTGTAATCAGAATGAAAATCAGGATTTATTACCTTGACTTCTTTGAACTTCATGATCTCAGAACCGAAAGAGACTTCTCAACAATTCTTTCACAATTCGGAGGAAATACGTCAACGTCCGGGTGGAAACCTGCTGTTCTGTTCTCAATGCAAAGAGTGTGAACATCTTTCTTTGAGCTTAACATTAGCTGATGCGCGAGGCTTGAAGCCACCCCCTGCTCATAGTCATCATCAAGAACTATCCCACCATACTTTGATCGTAGCAAAGCTTCAATTGACTTTTCCTTTGAGGAAAAGGGCTTAATCCACATCTGGTGGACAATATTCACTTTGTAGCCCAATTTCTCAAGAGCAGCTCTAGCTTCTTCAGCTGCGAATCGAGTGACTGAAATTGGGAGAAGCGTAATGTCTGCATCCTCATGAATGAAATCTTCCAGCTCTCGAGTGTTGTCATAACTCTTTCTATGCTCGGAAACGTAATAAGGAACATCATCATTCATGAAGCTCTCATACACGCTCTCGTACTCATTCGGAGTCATAGGAGCAGCGATCTTAAGACCAGGCATCCTATCATACAGAGAATGATGGGAAGAACCAGCTACGGGTCCGACTCCACCTTCCATGGCGATGCTTCTTACGAAGATTGGGCAAGGAATTCCCCAAATATCGTTTGACTTTGCAGCGTAGTTGATAATAGACGGAGCGTTGTACCACTGAAAGCCTTGATATCGAACAACGTAGATCGGTCTTTCTCCAGCTAATGCGATTCCTGTGGCTATCGCTCCGCCAGCAACATCGGCCATAGAAAACTCGACCATTCCGTCTTCTTCATAAAGCTCAGGCAAAGTTCCACCCACCCAACCAACTGCAGTGAGGCACTGCCCGAAGCATCTACCACCCTTCTCAAGGTGTGAACGAGTCAAGCTCTTTATCGTCTCTCTAACCGTTCTTGCCATATTTTTTCAACCCTTTGCTTGGTCTGTTGATCAATCTCTCTTGCAGAGTCACCGATAATTGACATTTCATTTTCGTATCTATCGAAAATGCTATCATCGTCAATTCCAGCGCCAGCATGCCAGAACTTTCTGTGAGTATTCACGTTTAAAAGCATTGGACCATCAAACGCTCCTTCCAATGCATCTTTAATTGTCATCGGATCATCGTCAATGTTCATGCCTTTCATGCCAAAAGACATGGCAACATCGTGCATTTCCCATGACCTTCTAATCTTTTTCTCAGTGAGAATTGAGAGATTGTTGTCTTCAACGATGAAAAGAATTGGAAGCTTCTTAGTTGCAGCCCAGCCAAGAGCTCCAAGAGCGTAGTCTTCCTCGGCAGATGCATCTCCCATGAAAACAACGGTGGGGTTCTTCGTTGAATAGCAGTGACCCACCGCTATTGGAACCTGGCTTCCCATCAGACCGTCATGTCCGAATATCTTCTTTTCTCTGGATTGTATGGAGGCTGAGCCTCCCATCCCATTAGAACAACCAGTCTTAAGACCCAAGAGCTCATCCGCCAGTTGCTCAATTGGAGCGTCAAAAGACAGATACGTTGAATGACCACGGTGCTGTATGAATATGTTGGGTTCGATTCTCTTTTGAGAGAGAACCTCGGACAATGTTGAAGCAGTGTATTCCTGCCCAGCTGACAGATAAATTGGAAATTTGAAAGTCCCTGCTCGGATTAAGTCAAAAACTTTCTTCTCAAAATTTCTGCAGAGAGAAGCTCTTCTAAATACGTTCAGTCTAAAATCACTCATGATTTTCCTCGATGTATCTCATTGTGCTCTCCCAGCTTTCAAATCTATAACCTTTATCGTCAATGTACAGCTGGGCACGTGGCTTCTCGCTCGTTATCTCACGAATGCAAGACAGGACACCATGCTTGTCAAGCCACTCTGAAACAAGCTGATGTCCTGTCTTTCCGTCGACAAGCGGTCTATTCGGCTTCGCTTTTGCGGTGAAGATTACGATATTGAATCTCTTTGAGAGACTTCTCAAAGCGTCAAGAGAACCTGGTAAAGGATCTCCGTAGCATGTTCCATCATGCCACCCTTTACTAAAATCGTGAATCACACCATCAAAATCAATAGCGATGTTATCTACTTCACTCTCAAACCCAGGAGGAACTTCCTTCTCTTTCATTACTCACCTTCGTGAGTCAATACTATTGTTCCTTCTTCGATTTTATCAAACACTTCAAGCAAACGATGAAGCACATTGCTCGAGACAATGTCACCAGGACTGGCCACTGCGACTCCGTACTCGGTCAAAAGACCACCCTTCAAGAACATTACATTTGACGAACTTGAGGCTTCTTTAAGATCATCAATTGTTTTTATTCCAAGAACTTTGATCACTTGCCCATCAAAGTTATAGATTTCGCTTTTTCCTGGTTCTGGCTCTTTTATCCAAAGACACTCTGACTCTTTGGGGTACTCGTATGACTCGTCCTCGTAAGGCTGGCCGGTTCTGCCGTAACTGTCACGGAGCCTTACGAGATCATGCTTGTCAACAGGTGTCTCAATCTCAAAGAGAGATAGATGTCCATGATGAGCTCTTGTCGAGTGGAAAAGACCCTTGCGAATCATGATCTTTTCAGAATTTGAGAGTTTAACGGAGTCAGCTAAAAATGATACTTCGGCTTGACCAGCGACGACCATCAGCCCCGTCGTCTTGTTCGGATGACAGTGCATGGAAGTTTGCTGGTCACGAAGAATCTTTAAAAACCATAGAGCTACTTTATCGTTCTCATATGCGAGATACTCGTAGCCCCATGGCTTCTTAACTACGTTACTCTTGTAATTCATTTGACTAGATCAATCGCTCGCTTCATCCAAGGTCCCATGTGCTTGTAATGAGGCGAAGTTACGATGTTATCGGAAACTACGGCTGCAGCATCGACATAACGAGCGCCAGCATTCTCAATATCATCCTTGATGCTGTAGTAACCAGAGATGTCGCGGCCCTTAACGATCTTTGCAGAAATCAACAGCTGAGCACCGTGACAAATGCAGGCAATGACCTTGCCACGACGATTCCACTCAGCAATGAAATCGAGGACATTCTTCTCCTGACGAAGATACTCAAGTGCCTTGACACCGCCTGGAATAACGAGCATATCGTACTCGAGCAACCGATCATGGATCTCTGGATTATCGAGATCCGTCGTTAGATGAGTTCCGTTCATGTAGGTCCCGAGGATTCCGTAGAAACGACCCCTCTTGTTTGACATAATCTCAACCTCATAATCGTCCTCAGTCAAACGATAATAAGGGTAGATGACCTCATGGTCCTGATAACCTTCGTGAGTTAGAAGAATAGCTTTCTTTGACATTACCAACTTACCTCCCAATCTTTGAAATCTGCAGCAAGACAATCAATCTTGTAATCCTTTCGACCACCCACAGCTTCCTGTATCTTGTTCTTCGCTGTGTTTCTGATCCCATTCAGTCCATGGGTCAGCTCAAGGTTATTGCCATCCTTGATGCCCTTTCGATAGTTAGACTCGTTATGCCAGATGTGAAGATTCATCTGAGAAAGAACCACAATGGCTCTTACCGTGTCGGCGGTGATCTTACCATCGTTGCTGTCAAGGCACTCTTGGATATCATGACAGATGTCTCTGATCTCCTGAGAGTATTCGTCCTTATGATCCGTGATGAAAACCTCTTTCAGCTGTGTGATAGAAAGACGATCTATCAGCTCAGCGAAAGTTGGCAAATACTTTCTACTCATTGTTTTCCTCTATGAATTTGATCAATTTTAGACGATCTTCATTGCGTTTTGCAACAAGCTCAGGAGTATTGTAAAGAAAGTGCCCATTTTGTTTATCAGCCAAAGCTCTAGTCTTCAAATGAGTCTCATCCTTCTCCATTTTACCAGCTTCAACGTGCATGTGCTCTAGGAAAAGATGCTCTCTATTAGGTACGAAAATTCCTCGTCCTATCGAAACAGCGATTTCCTGATTCCACTTGTCGGTCCAGTCGGCAACAAAGTAGGGAGGATTAACGTACCCAAGAGCTTTGACCCAGTTTCTGTGGACAAAAGTGTGAGAAGCAAGCTCTCCGTTCCACAGACCATCATCTGACCAAAGAAGAATTATCTTATCTTTGAAAAGACCAAAAGCTTCACGAGCGACAACATCCCAGTTCTGGGATCTGAAAACAACGTCATCGGCAACGTTCGCAACGATATCACCCTTTGCGATGGAGAAGCAAAGATTTGCAAAATTGCTCATCTTCTCGCCGGGCTCAAATAGCTTCACTGCTATTCTTTCGTCTCCAAATCGAAGCTTGAGTTCGTCAGCAACTTCAAGCGCAGCTGTGTCGTTGTTGTCGATTCCAAAAACAATTTCCATCATTGACGGATCAGAGCAATTCTTGAAAACAAACTCTGCAAAACGTCTCTGCAGCTCTGGTCTCTTGTGGGTCGGACAAAGAACACTAATAAACTCTTTACTCATTCATCACGCTCTTGATTGTGTTATAGATCTGTTCGTCAGTGTTCCAGAAGCTCTTCTTGACAATCTCAAAATTTTCTTTGATGTAATCCATACGAGAATAGTAATCATCTTCCGTCAGATTTTCGAGGATACTGTCAAGTTCTTCTAAAGAATTAAAGTGAATGATTCCTCTTTCATTGAAATGTTCATTCACTTTCTGGCTGCCCCAGAAAATTGGAACTGTCCCAGTTATCATAGAATCCGCTATTTTTGCGAACCAAGTATCCATCTTTACGTTCTCAATCACAATGGAGAACATGTAATCTTTTAGAGCATTAACAGCACCATGAACTGGGAATGGGTTATAACCGCTTCCCCAAAGATCTATCCCGTGCTTTTCAGATAGCTTTTTTGCGATCTCATGACGAAGAGCGTGACCCTCCGTTATGATCTTGTTGCTTGCTATCATAGAAACTCTCTTGCTCTTATTATGAATTTTCCACTCTTCTTCTTTAATTCTAACGTGAGAGAGGGGCATGAGACGGCAATTTTTGTACTTGTCGATCAACCTCTGATCGAACGTGAAGACATAATCAAAGTCTTCAATCATTCCGATCAGATTCTGGTAAGCGAAACCATGAATTTCAGGAGGCTCCATGATCCAGGCTATCTTGGTCTTACAATCGATAGAATTTACAAATTCTTTGTTAATGAAGTGATCTGTGAAAATTGTAATTCCAGAATAGTCTCTAAAGCTTTGATGATACGGTTGATATATGATCTTCTTTGTACGAGGGATAGGTTCTCCATTCGCAGAGACAAACCCGTAGTCCGGCAAGTTTACCGTATGGATAAAATGCTTGTCAAAAAGATTGACAATCATCGGTTGCTCTACCCCCGCGTAAGCAGGATCAGGCTTCTCGTACATCCTATAAAACTCTCGCCAGTTTGAGGGAGAAGCCTCATGCGGCGGCATGTATTTCGGATGAAAGCTGAATCCACCTAAATCATAGAAATGAGGAACAGGTTGAGGCCCTCCCCACATTCCCCACTGAAGCTGACTTTCTGTGTAAAATCCCTTCATTAGCAGGTCAATTATTGCCTCAAATGACAGTCCAAGAACGTTCACTCTGCCTGGGCACTGCCTCGAGACCGAACCCTTATTGACCCATCTCGAGGGAACTTTTTCGAAAGTCGGGTCAGCGGTTCCATAAACTTCTTCTTTGAAAGTTGACGAAAGGTAGCTGCCGTCAATCTCAAAGTTCCATGGAGACCAATCATGCTCAAGGAACTTGAGCAGGTAATCTTTTCTCCACAGAGCTGGTTGAGTGCTGATTCTGTAGAGAGCTCCCTTGTCTATTGAGATTATACCGTATCCGTCCCTCATCTCAACGAGCTTATGGGAGCAGTAATTAAATGCATCGTAGCTAAGGCAAAATCTTCCGATGTTACTGTTATCTTTCATCTTTTCTACGATAACAGAGAACATCTGCTCATCAAGCGAGCAGCATGGGAAAAAATCATCCAGCGAGAAGATCAAAAATTCGTCAGTCACACTATTGACGTACTCAGCGATATATCTCGTCCACTTCTTAGATCCTCCCTCTTGCTTCGGAGCAATCGAGATGAACCTGTGATTTTCTGGAAGAGTGTAGCTTGGATGAGAGAACCCGATAAAATCGATCTCATGACCAGGCCAGTACTTCTCGAACAGATAAGAGGTGACCCTTACGGCGTCTAGAGTTTCATCGCATAGCGGTATAATGTGCCTGATTTTTGTCATTAGATCAGTTCCATGATTTCTTGCAAAGTGAATCTCTCAACATCGTTTGAGCTTGGACCCTGCTCGAGTATCTTCTCGTGAAGATTCTCTCCTTGCTGGAGACCGATCGTCTTGACGTCTATCGTAGTACCAGCTTTAGCGTACTTCTTGATCATCGCATCAAGAAGATCTCCAACACTCATCGCTTTCATCTCAGGAACCCAAGGACTGGAATTCTTGGCCTCTCTTAAGCACTGAAAGATCAGATCGATGGCTTGCTCTCGAGTCCAGAAAAAACGAGTTGCAGTGGGCTCCGTTACTATTACCTGTTCACCATTCTGGATCTTATCCTTCCACTTACAAAGCACCGAACCAGTAGAGTAGAGGACGTTTCCATACCGGACGATTCGGTACTTAGTGTCAGGATTTAGCTCTTCAAACTGAAGGAAAAGTCTTTCCATGAGAAGCTTTGTAGCTCCGTAGGTTCCAGAGACTTGGGCCGCCTTATCAGTGCTAATTCCAATCACAAAATCAAACTTATTCCGCAAAGACTCATTGAGAATGTTGATAGTTCCGACAACATTGCTTCTAGTGCACTCAAGACCGTGCTTCTCAGCCATCCCAACATGCTTGTAAGCAGCTAAATGGTAAACCGCGTTGACTCCCTTGCACGCTTGATGCGAGTCAAATTCATTCGCGATATCACCGGTAAAAATTTCGATGCTTGGGAATCGCTCCTTGAGCATAATGAGCTTTCCCTCGTTTCTTGAGATAATTCTCACTCTATCTCCTTGAGAAAGGAGCTTCTCAACTAACTTTTCGCCAAGAAAACCGGTTCCGCCAGTGACTAAAATAAGCTTCTGGTCTTTTTGCATGCTTCTCCTTTGTTTGGATATTTTCATTCAACTCTACAACGACAAAGCTGGTTGTTCCGTTGTTTTGCTGATTATCTCTCAGATCTTATCGTACGGCTTCCTTGATCTGATCAGAGCCTCATTCGAGAGCTGCTCATTTCTTGAGCTCAGATGCTCGGCTGCGGGATTCATGCGATTGTAGCAAAGAAGAATGTTCGGTATGAAGCAAGATCTCTCCCTTGCCATCTCGATCAGAGGAAACATGATCGCTAGATCGCAGCTTGCCATAAAGTAATTGCCGTTGTTGTCTTTGAAATCCTCATCTCTAATCTTTGACCACAGATGGGACTTGTACGTCCTTAGATGCGACGTGCTCCACTGAGCCTTTCTGTAATTGCCGCTGAGATGAAGGCTAGGGTCGATTGGTGTGCTAAACTTTCCAACCTCTCCAAAGGGCCACTCAACGTAACTTCCCCACGTAACCAGACATCCAGTTGATCTGTAAGCATAATCTAAGATGTGAAGGACTGCGGGGCTATAGAGCCAGTCATCTCCGTCCAGGTTGATGAGAACAGCTTCAGGAAAGCTTTCACAAGATTGCATCTTGTATCCTTCGATAAAGTTTCTCATTATTCCAAGACGTGAGCTGTTTCTTTTCATAAGAAACTTTTTCGAGAGATCAGGTCCAAGAAGATTGATGTAGGAAACTATTTTTTCCCATGTGTCATCGGTCGATGCATCATCGATCACAGCGCAGGTCCAGTCTCCTTCATACTGCTGACTTGCAACCGAGTCAAGGCATCTCTGTATCCAGGGACCTGCATTTCTCACCGGGACAGTTATCATGAACCGAGTCAAGATACAAACTCCAAAGTTCTCTTCCAAAAAACTTCTCTTCTATTATAGAGCCACTGAAGAGTGAAGTTCACATCAGGATTCTCAAGCCACTCCTCTCCGACATGTTGGACGTTCTCGTTAGTAACGATCTGACATCCAAGAAGACGCGCTTCGGTTACCATTCGATTTGAAACGTCAGCACCACGAGGAAGGCAAACAAAACCTTCAGAGTTTGCCATCAGCTCAAGGACTTGATCAGGTGATAGGTTCTTGATCAGAGTGTGTTCTTTATTGTTTTCTACCAGCCACTTCTTAGCATCATCAGTTCCCTTGATCCAAGAATCAGAGTCGAGAGTCAACCACCCAGCTTTCTTTCTGGAAGGTATCGACTCGATAAGAGGAACAATCTTGAGAAAAAAGTCCTCTCCAAATACTGCAGATAGAACTTCACAGTTAGCTGTTTTTAGACTTGGAAATCTGTCAAAATACCGCTGCATATGACGCTGGGAACAGAACCAGACTTGCTTCGCGTTAATGTAGAATCTCTCAATGAGCTTGCCCCAGATCTCAGACTCACAGTGACATTCCTCTCCTCCCTCGGTCAGATGCCTCTCTACCGATCTCCATCTACAAAACTTATAGTCATGCTCGAATACGGAGTAGCTAATTTTAGACACTGAAAAGTACTGGATAAGTGCTGGATTCAGTTGAGCAAAATTCCCAAAAACCCAGTGACAGTCCCGGTGAGTCTCTATCATCTCCAGGGTGACCTGACCTGACCTGATCCCAGCAAATGGGACTGGAGCTGATCTATGAAGAGCGTCCATCGACAACTCAGCTCCTCCGACAAGATCAGAGAGAAAAAAGTCTTGGACAAATACTATCTTAAACTCAGGCTTCTTCGGCTCTGTAAATGGGCTGCTGAACATGAACAATTATAGCAAGCCTCTTCACAAATGAAAACGGCCGGTGGTTAGCCGGCCGAGATCATATCAGGTTTCGATCACCTGCTCTCATCAAGCTCCGGAACTCTCTCAAGGAGGAACTTGTATCTCTTACCGTTCTTGTTGAAGCGGATGGAGAGGAAGTCAGGTTCCTCGATTAGGGTGTAGTCACCACGCTCATTGCGAAGGTGCAAGTCTCCGGTGTATATGTGAGCCCAGCGGAAGTCTGAAGAACCCAGTGTGTGGGTGACATCAGCCGCAGGGAGGATATTGGAGTTAACAGTTGCGTTGAAAGTAACTCGATCGCTTGCAGAACGTCCCAGAGTCGTCGATCCAGAGACCGTAAGAGTTCCGGAAACGTGAGCTCCTGAGTCCTCGTAAACTCTGAACTGGCTGACGTTGTTCCAGTTCGCGATATCAAAGTAATGACCTGTACCATCATTGTTGATGTCAAGCTTCGAAACAATGTTTCCGCTTGAGATGAGAGTGATCGGAGTGCCATTTCCTTGAACTGCGAGGTTACCAGTTCCCAGGAAAAGATCATTGTTGATCGTTGTTCTTCCGGTAAGAGCTCCGATGCTGACCGTGGTTGCGCTTCCAGTACCGATGTTGATCGTGGTCGGAATCGTGGGCCCAAGGTTTAACGTTGTGTTTGAACCCTGCGAGTCAAGCGAGACAACGTTCGATGACGGAGACCACGTCTTGAACAAATCGGACCCGGCACTCTGAACAACGAAGCCGTTGGATCCGACAGTATTGGCGTAGACGGTCGAGCCGCTGACGATCGTATTCTTTGCACTTGCCGCTTCAAGAACCAAGGAGGTTGCGCTGAGACCACGTAGGATTGCGGTGTTTCCTTCACCAGCCGCCGAACCGCCGGTTCCTGCAGTGATAGAACCCGAGAGCAGTCGAACGTAGTTTCCACCCTGTATTGTCTTGATGGTGAAGTTGTTTCCAGCATCGTGCTGAACGACCGCGGTGCTACCGCTGAGGTTGACGTTGCCTGCCGCTCTCAGGGTGAGATCGTATGTGCTCTGTCCAGTTATATTGACATTGCTTCCTGCAAGACCGACATTGAGGAAGTTGGTGCCATTGCTGTAGTGGTTCGTACCCGCAACATCCGCAAAGAGTTCAACCTGCGAGCCGCTTAGCTGGATCGAAGTGCCGTTACCCTTCAGCTCTGCAGTCGAACCGCTGACCTGGAACCTAGAAGCCCTGATCGGCTGGAGGTCGGCTACGTTAAACGTGGTTGACGTAGAGTCAGAATTTGTCTTAGTAGCTACGAACGCCGTGTTCGAAAGAGAGTATCCGAAAGCAACGTTGCTGTTACCAGATCCGGTGTACCCGCCGATGAACCCGCGGTCTCCAGTGCTGCTTGCCGGAAAAGCTCCGGAAGCAAATCCAAATCCAACGAGAGGGTCTTTGATGATTAGGTTACTGGAAGATACGGTTGTTGTCACTCCCTGGACTTCGAGATCACCAGGGATTACAACCCTACCGGTGCTTGAACCGAGGTTAACTGTTGTAGCGGAAGAAGCTACGTTGAACGTTCCAGCGGTGGTTGTTATGTCTCCACCGTTGACGGCAACGTCTCCCGTGACTGTGACATTTCCAATCAGAGCGCTTGTTCCCTGGACGGACAGGTTTCCGGCGGACTGAAGGCCAGAGCCGCTGATGACACCCAAACCGTCGATACTAGCTACAGGAAGACCCGAAAAAATATCTTTGAGAGTGAACGACCCAGAGCCTACGATCGGACCGGAGAACACGGACGTGTTGACGGCTGGGTTGCTGCTTGAAACTGCAAAGAATACGTCTGATCCTTTGGAGTTAGCCGCAGAGCTGAAACCGATCGCGATGGACGACGTCGTGTAAGCTGCAGCTGCGCTAGCTTCGCTGAAGACTGTAGGTGCACCGCCGCCACCGCCGCCTGTCGATGCGATGGTGACCGAGCCGTCCGAGCCCGTTGTGAGCGTGATGTTGCTGCCCGGCTTGAGGTACTCTCCCCCACCCGCAAGTCTTGTAAGCGAGCCCGTTATATTCGTTGCGTAAACGGTTTGCCACTTATTCGCCGAAGAGCCGATGTCATTCGTTGCAGACACAGGAATCAGTGAACCAGTTACTGCGATGGTTCCCAGCGAACCAGATAAACTACCTACGAAAGCCATGATATCACTCCAATTTCAGTTCATCTCTAACTATCAACGAATACGGTTATTCGTCGATTAATTGCATCAACATCTTGTAGTTTTTTCCAGTCTTGTTGTTTACAATTCTGAGGAAGTCGTTTTCCTCGATCACAGTCCAGTCGCCGCGCTCGTTTCGAAGGTGAAGGTCGCCTGTGTATATGTGAGCCCAACGTATCGCATCAGTTCCAAGAGTGTATGTGTTGTGAGCGTCAGGAACGATGGATCCTTTCATTCCGACTGAACCGGTGATGTACAAGGAACCCGACATATAAATGTTGGAAGTCCCAGCTGTGTCAGTCGTCCCGATCCTGATATTTGTTGTCGACCCTTGATCTCCGCCCTGACCGATGTTAATGTTCTTTATGAGACCTGAGACCGTCGCCCCAGTAGCCAGATTAATACCAATCGAGCCAGTCCTGCTTGCTGCAACGTTGAGCGTGAATCCGTTAGCGTTGCTGGAATTTCCGAACGATATTGTTGAAGCAGCCCCACCGATCGCAACCGAGCTCACTCCTGTCGCAAATATTGTGGTTGATGATGCTGAGCTCGTGATGTCGCCGCCGTCAACTGCAAGATCTCCCGAGATTGTTAATGAGTTTGATCCCGTTGCGAATACAAGACCAGAAGAAGCTCCAAGAACTCCATTGTCATTAAACTGTATCTGTGTGTTTGATCCCGTTGGAGGGGAAACAAACTCGATTAAGTTGGCGTCAGCTACACCATCACGATACCAGTACTTTTTTGAGGATCCGCTGACGATGAGTCGAACTTCCATCGACTTAAATCTAAGAGCGGATGGAATGCCAGCGTTTGCTGCGGTGAGAGCAGATGGAACGGTGTCGGCGGAACCAGTGAATGGTCCCGAGTACGAGTCAACTGGAACAGCATTGACTGGCTGGATTCCATATGGTAGCTGAAGTCCGGGAGTTACTGGCATGCTGCTCTCTAATTATGCCCTTACGATCGAGTGACGGTGACTCGAGGCGTACGGGGAAGCGATTGTCATAGTGTAGACCTTGTACGAAACAGCAGTACCACCACCATCATTCACGTTGAACGTGGAGAGCACGTAGCTCGATGTGATGTCAGCGTTCAAGGCGTCCAGATCGGTTACGGAAGAGATGGTGTCTGATGCCGCAACCGTGGTTGGCAGCGCCATGGTGAAGTTGACTTGGGTATTTCCAGTATCAAGCTGCGTGGTGCCACCGGCGCTCACCAGCGTCTTTGTTCCAAGTGCTCTGACGTTTGCAGAGTTCACTGGGGCGGAAGCGGAAGGACCGTAGAAGATTCCGTACTGGAACGTGATTGTTGTGCTTCCTGATGTTGAAGTCTGGTAAGCATCAACAACTTGGACTCTGTAGAGCAACGACGTGGACGTGTTGAGAGAAGAGTCGTTGTGGCTTGTCGAAGGAATTGAGATTGAGGATGGGTTACCCGAGACAGGAACTGCGCTCAAACCTGGAACGTCTGTCCAACCTCCCGTTCCATTGACCTGATACTGAACAGAGTAACTTGAAATTGGCGCGTTCGACCTGTTCCTGGTAATGGTGCCGGTGATTGTTGAACCGACATTTCCACGCTCTCGAAGCGTGTTTGTCTCGTTTGAGAACCCACCACCTGTCGTGGTCGTGACAGTGAGCGCCATTGTCGGAGCGGCATAAGCTTGTGGAGTCAAGTTCACGGCAGTTGTGAGCGTAGCTCCCGCGCTGTCAGTTATGATGTACTGGTAGTTGAGAATTGTGGTGAAGAAAGAACCAACCGTGAAAGTGTGATCGTAGTACAGAGGATTTGTCGTTGCGCTTGTCAGAGTCGTCCAAGCCCCTGTTGAGCCGCTTCTGAACTGAAGCGCTGCTGTCGAGACTGTTGCGCCGAGAGTGTTGATCGTATAACTTCCAGTGATGGATGTTGTGATTGACCCGGAGATACCGAATGTGGAAGTGATCGGGTTTGTTGGAGTAAGATTCACGGTCGGATTGATAGGCTCTGCAATTGCAAGGAGGATGACTTCCGCAGGTGTCTTTCCAGTTGCTGGGATCGTGGTACCGGTTGCGTATCTTCCAAAAGTTCTTCCACCAGTCAAAGAAACTGAAAGATCACTCGGGAAAACGTAAGAGTTAACAGTGACCTGACCGTTGGCGGATCCCGAAGTAATCGAGATGCTTCCTGTCTGTGCCATGGCGCTGGATGAGCTTGCAACAAGGTAAGGTGTACCGTCCGTTAAGCTTCTGAGTGATCCGCTCAATCCACCAGTTGCTTTGATCGTGACACCAGTCAGAGTATCAGTCGTCTTATTGTAAGTTAGACCGCTGTCACCACCGAATGTTGTTCCACCATCATTAAATTGAACGTAAGTGTCGGATCCACCCGGAGACCCACCGCCACCGCCTGAAGCAGTGAGTTCCCACTGTCCGGAAGAATTGTAGTTGACGGTTACACCGCTTCCGGTGATGAAATCAAGACCGCCAGTAGTCTTTCTAAGAGACCCAGTTATATTCTGCGCAATAAGTGAGCCTGTTACCTGAACGCTTGAACCGCTGATCGTTACAGCAGAGTCGCTATTGATAGAGAGGCTCTTACCAGTGTAAGCGCTGATGGTAGCGTTCTGTCCTGAGCCGCTAACAACACTCAAAAACTGAGAGTTGTCTTTCTCAAATCCAATTCCCTGAGAGCCTGCAGTGATTGATAGCAAGCTACCGGTTAGCTTGGTTAAACCCGTTCCGCCGATCTGAAACGTCTTACCGGCTGCAGCTGCGAGTGATGTAAGATCTCCCGATCCGCTGCTAATTGTTGCGAAATTAGTTCCATGACGCTGGAAGTTGATAACACCAGCGCCGTGATTAATAGAGACTGTTGAACCGCTTAGCTGAGTCGAAGCTGTTCCGCCAACGCTTAAGTTTAGGGATTGAGCTGAGATGACAGAGTCACTTGCGCCGTCGTAGGTCGCTCGAAGAAACTCTGAAGCTCCGCGATAAAGTAAGATTTGACCGTCGTTAGATCCAAGCGTTAGGGTAGATCCACTAATCGTGAGATTTACCGGTGTTCCTGACTGTAATCTTCCAAGTATCTTTGGGCTGAATAAGTTGGAGCTATCAACCGCAAGTCCGCCGTTGGAATTCGAATCAAACCATGTAAGACCAGAGTACGAATCAATGTGGACTGAGCTGCCAGAGAGATACAACGACGGAAAAGCAGCTTCTGTCGATCGAATGAGAGCTGATGAACCACCAGATCTTGAAAAAGAGATGTACTCAGACTCAGCTTCAAAGAATTTAACCGTATTTCCAGAAGCAGCTTTCAGCTGGACTGCAGTTCCGCTGGCAACTAGCGTCGAACCGTCTGAAGACGTAATAAAAGCTGTTGTTCCGTTGACTTGAAGAGATGAAGCTCTGATCGGCTGCAAGCTGCTAACAGCAATTGCAGTTGCGCCGGGAGTGGATGTTGTCTTTGTGGCGACAAATGACCCGCTGTTGTTCGACCATGCAAAAGCGACATTGTTACCAGCTCCCGTGATACCACCGATGAATCCACGATCTCCAGCTGATCCAGCCACCGATCCGGTGGTGAAACCAAGACCTATGAGCGGATCTTCAACCGTGATATTGGAAGCGTCAACAGTTACAGTCGTTCCCTGGACTTCAAGATCGCCCGGAACTACGACCCTGCTTGTGCTTGATCCGAGGTTGAGAGTTGTTGCTGAAGTTGCAAGGTTAAACGTTGACGCAGTTGTGGTAATATCTCCACCGTCGACCGCAACGTCACCCGAAAATTGAGCGTTTGTTCCCGTTACGTTACCAATTACGTAATGTGATCCAGAGATGACGACATCGCCACCGAACACAGACTTTCTAGCAGTAGCATCAGTAATGCCAGATGTTCCGCTGACAAAGAAGAATACATCGGAACCGGCGTTCTGGGCTGCGTAACTTGACCCCAGAGCTCCCGCAATGGATACTGAAGCGGTTGAGTTGAGACGTGGGGATGGGGAAAGCTCATTCCAGTTGCTTGTGCCTCCGCCCCCTCCTCCGACAGAATATGACGCGCCCGCTGAGTTGTAGATTGTACCTGAAATGACGACGTCACCCTTGAAAGTGACAACTCCACGAGATGATGAATTTTTAGAACCTGCAGTTCCTGAAATGAAAAGCCAGGTATCAGATCCGGTCGTGAAATGTGATGCGAAGAACCCACCTGACTGATCCGTTGCAGAACCAAGCCCATAGATCAGAAGCGGTGAAGATGCAGTGCTTCCAGAGTTGATGATCTGGTTAACGCGTATCTGTCTTGCGCGAAAATCTGCTGACATTAACTTAGAACCTCAATCGCATGGATATGGACAGAATCGCTAGTCGGAGTGGAAGCTTTTAAAGTGACGCTTGAAGCCGAAATACTTACGATATACACGCTGAAGTTCGCAGTTGCTCCTTTTGGAGTAACAGTAACTTTCGGTGGAAGAGAAAACTTGCCAGTAGGAAAGCTATACGTAAGCTCATCGCTACCGCCAAAAGTAGCGATTGCAGCGTCTATATTCACATTAGCCAAGTCAGACTCCGTCAGGAAGTAATTTCTGGGTTCACGACGCAGGAATGGATACGTCTTTTTGTAGCGTTGTAGATCGATCCTCGTCGGCACAGCCCGCCTCCAGCACTAAGTATTCTGAGCTAGAGCATCTGACCTGCGAGAGTCGCGAGTTCCGACCGTTCTCCTCTCTCAAGAGTAATATGACTTGTGAGATGAGAAGTCTTTAGCTTTTCAACAGAAATAGTCAAACCGTTAGAGTAGCTGTCAATGTAAGGAGTGTCAATCTGATCAGTGTCTCCAAGGAGAACGATCTTGCTGTTCTTACCAGTTCTCGTGATGATCGTCTTCAACTCATGAATTGTCGTGTTCTGAGCCTCATCAACAATGATGAAAGCATCAGCGAATGTTCGACCACGAATGAAAGAGAGCGGAGCAACGTCAATATCACCTCGGGCTCTCATCATCTCAAAGAATGTTGATTCTCCAAACGCTTGCCTGAAGTTGTCGACAATCGGAGATAGCCACGGAGCCATCTTGTCGTTGATATCACCGGGTAGGAAGCCAAGCTCCTTACCGACGGGCTCAATTGATCTTGTGATGATGATACGCTTGTACGTCTTCTCACTGAAACCCTGCATTCCAGCTGCGAGAGTAAGGAAAGTCTTACCGGATCCAGCAAGACCTGAAAGAGAGACGAGGGGAATCTCTGGATCAAGCAGAGCGTGAAGAGCAAACTTTTGCTCTTTGCTCCTAGCATTGATGCTGTTGCACTTGTAGTTTAAGGGCAGAAGCTTTCCGTTCTTATGGATTGCAAGAAAAGACTTCTTTGGATCAAGATCGGAGACAGCGTACACAAACTGATTCGGAAAGAGCTCAGGCATCCATTCCTCGACCTCAAGCTCCTTCCTGGAGTAGAAGGTATCAATGTCACGATCAGCGAGCTCAATCGTCTCCTGACCTGAGTACATCTGGCGACCTTCCTTCACACTCCTGATGTGATCGCGGAAGTAATCCTCCGCGATAAGACCCAGCGCGTCGCACTTCACTCTAAGGTTAATGTCCTTCGTTACGACCTTCACAGGCACCCCTGGGTGTCTCTGCTTTAGGCCCAGGGCCACGATAACAAGTTGGTTATCACCTTTGGATGAATCGAGGCCAGAGGGCATCTGGATGCCCATAGGGCTCATCTCATTCTCAACCCGAATGGTCTGGTCCCCCGGCACCTGGACACCATCGTGAAGGTGACCTCCCTGCTGACGGAGCTGATCGAGGTACCTGTTCACGTATCGAGCTGACGATCCGAGTAGGTCTTGACGCTCCTTGAATCGATCCAACTCCTCAAGCACCACTAACGGAAGAATCACATCATTTCCGGGAAATGAGTGAATGCTCTGCATGTCATGAAGGAGAACCGACGTATCAACTACAAGAATCTTTCTGGTACTCAACTTTTCCTATCGAGGTTGAAAATACTCGCCTCTCAAGTAAAGATATCATCTAAGAGACAAAGGTAACATCAAATGGAGAACAAATTGACAGATACCGTGATTGGCACCACTTGCTTTGCTGAGCATGAAAAGCGTGGAGCGCAATGTCAGAAGAAGGGATGCAGGCAGTGGATGAATTCATCCTGTCACATGAACTGCGCGATCATCGCTGCATCCCAGAATGATGAAGGTATGACTCTTCAGCAGATTGGAGATATATTCAACATCACGAGAATGAGAGTCTGTCAACTAGAAAAGGCCTCACTCCAGAAGATATCTGTGGAGTGAGGCCTCGCCTATAATTTCGCGATTAAGACTTGCTTGCAGCTGTCAAAAGAGCGATGATATCAGCCTTTGTGCTTGTGGGAGAGACGGTAAGACCCATCGAAACTGCCGCTTCGGTCAACTGCGCTTTGGTCCAAGTCGGATCCCAAGACACAACAGGAGCAGTCTCAACAACGTTTGCGTCGATCGGCTCAGGTGCGGGGGTCGTATCGGTCTGAACCGGAACGCTTTCTACCACCTCGGTTACAAGCTCTTTGATCTCTATAGGAGCTTGCTCCACGGGGGCTTCAACAATTTCTTGAGTTGCCTGGTCGTCGGTCGAAACCTCAGCAAAATGCGGCTTTCCAGCAAGTCGATAGAGAGATGCTGGCATGTTACTCTGCAGCCTTCCTGCTCTTCTCAACCTCGACCATGGACTTGATAAGAGTCGCAGCTTCTTTCTTCAGAAGTCTGAGTCCACGACGAGCACGAACACCAGCAGACGCGTTTCCGCCTGCATTCTTCTGGATGTCAAGATCCATCGACTCGATTAGGGTCTTAACACGATTCCAAGTCTCAGCGATTGCTTCATTTGCCATTTTTTACTCCGTTGTTATGATGTTTGAAGAAACTTGCGCTCCTTCGAGCGCTTCTTTGGCAACTGTAGAGATGACCATTAGGGCTTCTCTGTCTTCCAGCTCCATTGCCAAAAGCTTAATGATATTTAGAATTTGACGCTGATTTACGCCAAACTTCAATATTTCAGAGACAATTTGTCTTGATTTTAGAGTTTCCTGCGCCCACTTCTCAGTCTCTGTTTGTCCAACTTTCTCAGTCATTAGAACGCCTCTATCCTGAACTTTCCGTCATCTACAAAAATTAATCTCTTACCGTGCAGGTCACCCACCTCGTCTTCCTCTTTAGCTAGTGTTATCCACTGATCCCAAGATTTAGTGAGATAAATCCACTCGGCCTGCTCCCATGTAGCAATGTCACATTGGTAAGATTCTAAGACTCTGATAAGATCTTGAGATATTGAAAATTTTATGTCTTCAATATTCGGAAGAGATTTTGCATCTTCTTTTGAGGTCAACTCTGATTTACAGATATCTGTGATTTTATGAATGACACCACAGTTATTGCATTGAGCAAATTTCGGTTGGACAGTGTCAGAATCATCAATCACAGAAAAAACTGCAAACTTATGAAATACGGGATCAGCAGCATTCTTAAACTGTGGAAGAATGCAATGACATTGAATTAAGTGCTTGATCCCTTGCAAGTTTCACCCGAAGAGCTTGTTCTTCTTGGGAGCATCAGACTCTTTCTGAATTTCTTTGAAAAGCGAGATGTACTGATTAACGCCGTTGTACCCCACACTCTCAATCGTTGACTTTACGATGCTTGTCGCACGAACAACCTGATCGTCCGAAAGCTTCATCTCGTTCTTTAGGACCAAGGTCAAGTTAGCCGTTACGTTATCAGAAATTGCACCGAGAACGTCATGCGTTACTCTACCGACATCAGATTCAAGACTCATTTTTTCCTCTCCATTAAAATTCACAATAAAGCTCAAAAAAGTAAAGGTTATTTTGTGAGTCTGTCAGCTATTGTTGCAGCAGCCCAAGCGTCTGGCTTGATTGTCGGAGAGAATCCCATACCAGAAATGTAATTCTGAGCTATTTTTGCGACCCGATTAGACTTGTTCTTGGGATTCGACGCGATATCAGCGTGAACGTGTATTTGAAGATTAGGATTCATCTTTCTTATCTGATCGGCTACAGTAACTGAGCTGTGAACTTCAGACAGGAGCCTGTCCTCAAGACACGCGTAAGTTGATCTAACTCTTTTGTCTCTTTTGAAGAAATACTTACCGCCCCGTCCGGGCCAGTAGAGACAAATGACCGAGGCAAAGACCCAAGAACCTGACGAAAGCTGGGAATCCGATCCCACAAACACCTGGCACTCGTTGTCAATTTGAGAAATTATCTGTGAGAAATCGTTTTGATTTCCGCTCGGGTCTAACCACATTTGTCAACCTCCAAAATGGTGCTACACTTGGTCAGAATAGAAATGAAAGATTTAGAGCTCGATGTTCCAGCTTTTAAAGCTGAGAATGGAAGAAGCGTGCCGGAGTAATTAACTACGCCGGAAGACATGCACGATTTTGCGTATCGAAGTCCAAAATCAACACGATCTCTTTGAATACCGGAAAGTGACTTCTTGTCAGCACCGATCTTTATTGTTACGAGACCAGAACCAAGTGCGCCAAGACGACGCCGGATGAGATCTGACTGATCTTGATCGCAGCTTGATAATTTTGATGCTAATCTAGAAACAACGTTAGAAACTCTATTCTCTTTAAACTCAATCTCAGTAGATGACAAGTTACAGACAATTTGATCAGCAGCAACGCAGGAATCTAGATCAACCGATGAGATAAGCTGTCCTTTGTCCGCCGATACAGGTTCCGCGCCAAAGCAATTCGCAAGATCTGCCATCCCATTCACTCCAACTTCATCGAATGGAATCACCACAGGAACCACTCGTGCCGTCTGTCTCTTGATGTTGACGGCTGAGGTCGCGATGACCTCTTCGTTAAATCCTCTTGCGAAGATAACAACGGGAATTTTTTTGTCGTAAGAGTCTTGAAATATCCTATGACACTCTGAGACGCTTTCAATGATTCCATCGATAAAGACTATTTTGCAATTCTGGACTGCAATTTTAGATTGACCCGCAGCTGCAAAAAAATCTGACGGTGGATGCCATCGACATGATTGCGTTCCGTAGGTGATCTCTGTCTTTTGAACGTCACTAGAGTCTAAGACGATCTTTCCGTTTCTCCCAGCTATCGAAATTGAATCAACCACAATGTCAGAGACTATTTGGTCAGATAGAGACAGCAGACTCTTCCTAAGATCATCCACACTGAACCTATGACCAAAGTCCAGATCTAAGTTTTTTGATCTAGCGATCTCAGAAAGAGCAACAAAAGAACCACCAGCGCTTTGCTGCTCAGCGTCAAGCAAGCATTTTAGAAGGAGGTTCCTGGTGGGAGACTCAGGAACAGTTTCTGAAATAGCTCTAATACTCTCACATTCGCAAAGAGAGATTGAAGAATCTCCAAGATTTACGAAAATACTTCTTTCTTTTAACTTTCTAAGAAGATCAGAAGCAAAAGATCTCCAGAGCTTTTGGCTGTTTTCGGGATTTTTTGTGAGTCTGCGCTTCATCGTTTGAATTGTACTCATTCGATGGTTAAGAGATAAACGATGGTGAACGTTATGTTGATCTATTCTTAACGGTCGACTCTGCCCAGTCGATAGCTCCCAGAAGATAAGGATAGCATCTTCTTCTCATTTCGTCCCAAGTGAGCCAATGATAGCCATCGTGCTCGTACTGCTTTGTTTCGGGATTCATGAGTATCTCCGGCTCCTGATCCGTAGATGCGATGTAGACGATAACATCTTTGTGAGGGCGTTCGGAAACGAAATAATGGTTCCCCCACAGCATGTCAGATGAAGAAACATTGATACCAGCTTCTTCTCTGCACTCTCTCACTGCAGCATCAATATCACTTTCTCCAACCTCAACGTGTCCTTTTGGGATATCAATCTTTCCCCACACTCTGAGACCGAGTACTTCCCACGTTGTACCGTTTCTTCGAACAATTACGAAACCAGCTGATCTTTCTTTTTGTTTTTTCGCTTTCATAATGACCTAAAGTTAAATAGATCTTATAAACAACTTCCGAACAAGTTCAGATGCAGGGAACTTAACGGTAAATTTTATCCTTACCAACTTTCTGCGCAAAGTAGCTGAGCAATGAACCACCGGCAATGTTAGCTTGCCATTCTATCGGACTAAGGTGGTGAGGTTTCGTTATTTTTTCAGGGACAAGACCTAATTCGTGCTGTCTGAGATGAAAAACCTCATGAGCGATAGATCTTAGCATATCAGCCAAAGATCTCCCATGACAGTAGATCTTGATTCTATTTTCGCTGAATGAGCAAATTGCAGTTGTTACGATGTGCGATCTCTTCCTATTTGCGCTGAGAAAGCATTTATACTCTCCCTCAAGTTCTAAAGAGTCGACGCAAAGAGACAGAAAATCTCTAATGATTTTCTGGTCCTTCTTTTCAATCTTAAGGCCCTTGTCAATAAAAATAGAAAAATTCGAGGTCTTATTGATCTCAACCCCGTCTTCCAGTTTGGACATTAGGCTTTTGACAAGCTGCGATGTTTTCATGCATCTTAAATATCACGACTTGGACTTAAGCGCATCAACGAGTGTGGAAGACGATTGAACTTTTCCTCCTCCAACATTGAAAATCACTTGAGTTCCCATTTGCTCGCAAAGGTCAAACTCGGGAACGTTCGAGGCTGCGTCCCTGTCTCCCCCTTTTGTGAATGCGAAGGGTTTCAAAATAGCCAGGGCACCCGTGACAGTCTGACTTCCATCGTCCCATGGAACAACGTAATCGACCCCCTTCACACCTGCGATGATCTCCATCCTTTCGGATGCTGGCATGAATGCGTATCCTTTCTTGCGCAGAAGAAAGCCGTCACCATTGACGATGACGGCTAGTTTGGTCCTTCCACCGATCTTCTGCGCAAGACTAGCAGACTCTATTAAGCAACGTAAATGACCGACGTGCATCGGATCAAATCCACCTGATGTGACGATGAGTCGCTCGCTCTTTATGTCTGCAAGAATGCGAAGATCATCGACTGAATCAAGAATCTCTGACAAAGTATCTCCTAAGTTTTGTGAATAGACTCGCGGAACGACTCAGGAAACATGTCCCGCTGCTGTCCGTAAAATCTATCCCAATCAGAGTCCAAGATATAGGAGATTGCATGATCATCTGCAGAGCGGATTGAACGACCGAGTGATTGGATGATGGTCTTTGCAGTCTGAAGAGGGTACCACCAGCTCCACTTTCGCATGCGCTTCTGGACCAGCTTGTCACCAAGGTAAGGATACGGCACCTTACAGATGATCTGGAATCGACTTAGGTCTCCCTTGAGGTCAACTCCTTCAGTCATCGATGGGGTTACGAGAACCGTCGGCTCCTTGCTGCTGATGTGCTGGTTGAGAACATCCTCACGATCCTCGGACTTGTGAGTCAAGAGACGCTTACTCCTGATGTTCTTCATGATGTAGCTGGACACCTTGTAAGAATGGCAGTGGATGATGCCCTTCTCGTTCGGGTGAGCGGCGAGGATCTGCCGGACCGCCTCGGCAAGCTTCGGAAGAGTGTTGTCAATCTCCGCAGCACTCATCTTACCGATCGAGCTCACGAGAACGGGTCGATTCTCAACCGGGAAGGGAGACGGAAGGCTGATGAAAGCCGTCTGCTCGAGTGGAATGCCGAGACTTTCACAGAATGCACGCTGATTGAGGATCGTGGCGGAGAGCATGAGAACCTTTCGACCGAACTTGAACAGCGACTGCTCCGAGTACGGAGAGATATCGATGGGCTTGAACTCGAGCCGACGGGTCTTTCGATCTTCAGTCTCGGTGATGTTAAAGACCCAGTTGTCCTCATCGAAAAGATCGATGAATCGATTCACCTTGCACATGTGCTTGTCAAGCATCTCAATCTGACGCGATAGAGCGTCGAACTCCTTCACCTTCTCACGAAGACCAGCATGCTGCTCGAACATCGCCTCGATATGCTTTAGATGAGAGGTGAGCTTCGTGATGTAGACGTTTTTGATCCAGTCGAATGCAGCTCGCTCGCTGTTGAGAGTCTTCGGCATCTGGAGGTTCAGAACAGTCTGGGCAAACTTCTCAGAAACTGAGACCTCGATAAACTTGCTGAGCTCGGAATCTGAGTTGTGAGCCTCATCGATAACAAGAACATCACGGGGAAGAAGCTTGCCCGCGTAGGTCGTTTCAGCCATGAAGTAGGAGAAGTTAGTGATGGACTCCGGAGATTCCATGAACTTTCCCTTTGCTTCCTTGTAATTGCAGCTGAACGAGCAGGTACGGAAAAACTTGGAGGTCTTGTCCTGCTCGAGCTTGAGAAGCCGCTGCGACTCACCACAAGACTGCTTCTTGTGGTACTTGCACTGGTAGTTCGAACTCGACTTAATCGAGGTCATCGGGCCCTTGCAACCGCCGAAGTCATCAAGGTACTGCTCCTGCAGGATCTTCTGGGTCGTGAGGAAGTAAGACCCTCGCTTGTAGTCCTCCTGATGGGGAAGCCAGTTCGAAAGAGCTCGAGAGATGCAGACACCGATGGCGGATTTGCCGACACCGGTCCCTGCCTCGACAATAACGAACCTCTTTCCGCTCTCAAACTCGCTGAGAGCGAACTCGATCGCCTCACGCTGCTGGTCACGGATTGCGCCAAACGGGAAGAAGCTCTCGTACGAAATCATTCTGATGTCCTCATGGGTGTGTAGTCAATTGTAAACTGCACAGCAGGTATGAACAGAAAGATTTACTTGAATTTTGGCTTGTTCGGATCGAAACCCGGAGAGTTTAGCAGACTCTTGTAGGCTCGATCAGCTTTGTCACGTGCCCAAAACATCGCATCATTCTCCGACTTGAAACGACGCGATGGTGTCGAGAGCGAATCATCATCATCAACTTTAACCTGGGCGATGTAGACCCCGCCGACCGGATCAGCAGTGATCATAACGTGGACACCAGGGTAATCTTTCCATGTGAGCGGGTCGGGTCGAGGAGACTTCAGGTCACGCCCAAGCTCCTCACGTATCAATTTTCTGAGAAGCTCAATCATCGCAGCTGGGACTCCGCAATCTTAACCTCACGGGATGCACTCCGGAGCCTCTGGAGCACCGCGGCATCCTGTAGGTCCAGTAACCTGGCTGCCTGCTCCAGATCCTTTAGCGCCCTCCGGAGTAGCTGTTGCGCCCTTATTTTTTGGTCATCCGTTGCCAAGGTTTCGTCTCCATCCTTAAGTATGCCCCAGAAACAGTTTGGGCTCGCCGAAGCGAGCCCAAACACTATCATCAATCGATCATAATTTTTTCCATGAGCTTGACACGCTCACGTGCTTTTCGCTCCTTGTGTTTCGGGCGTTCGATCTCCTTGCAGAAAGCGAGAGCGTGCTGAGTAGCAGTTCCTTCACTTTCTTCGAGAGCCATCACACGCTCGTTCTTTCGAACAGCTTTTGCGATACGATCTACCGATGTGACCACATCTCTCATCTCTTCCTTCGTCATGTTGTGGCCAAGACCTTTCGGGTTGAGCTGAAAGATGCCACGCTCACCAGCTTTGCCAACAACAGAAACATCAAGACCACTCTCGGCATAAGCGTTGACAAGTGCTCCGATAATGAGCTCATTTGAGAATCCATGCTCTCTCAAACGCTCCTCAACTTGATGAGCTACAGCTTCTTGATCTGAGTCAAGAATGAACAATGAAGTTACAGGGAATGGATTAGGAGCAGGCTGCGGTGGGACCGCAACCTTAGATGGCCAAAGAAAAACTCCTAAACAACAGGCCAGCAGAAGGGCCCTACTCATCATTATCCGTGAGCTGATTCCCCGTGGCCTGAGCGATAGACCACGCGCGGGCTCGAATGTCGAGCATCACCTCGCTGCGACGCCGACGCGGATTCCACCGATTACGAAACTTGGGATTGCTGCGCTGACGAAGGAGCTTGCGAAACTTGCGCTTGCAGACGCGTGCTTCTCTCTCTGACATGGAGGCGAGTGCCTCGTCGATGCTCTTCGGACGATCGTCCTTCGATGCGCATGCGACTGTCGGGTGGACAATCCCAAGCTGCAGGGCGACCAGATCGCTGAAAATTTCGATTTGCCTGTACATGTTTACCTCCTAGAAAAAACCGCCGGGCCCCGATAAATATTCGGCGACCCGGCGGATGTTTACTGACCCCCAGTACCGTGAGGACGTTCAACTGGTCAAACAACGGTCTGGTCACTGAAGCTGATCGGTACGACCTGCGTGTTATAAGACCGGAGAGACCTCGGTCCCAATCTCGAGCGCTCAGACCCGTGGATTGCAATAAGTTTGTGCCTCTCGAGCGCGCAACCCCATGATTTTGCACGCTACTGCAGTTGACGAATCAACAGCATCTGGTGATCCCACTGGGAGTTGAATCCAGCTTACGAGATTGAAAGTCTCGAGTCCTAACCGATAGACGATGGGATCGATGTGGTTGGGGCGCAAGGATTCGAACCTTAATTCGCGGGGTCAAAGCCCGCTGTCCTACCGTTGAACGACGCCCCAACATGGTTCCGTTTTTTGGAAGGGTTTCCTGAAACCTTCAGATGGTGGGCCCTGTGGGAATCGAACCCACAACCTTGGGATTACATACCACTTCGACTTTCGTCGCCTTTGCAGTTCGTGGTCTGGACTATACCATCACCCTCGTCTTTCTCGTTAGGGTGCAGCCCCTCTAGTCTCTACACGTTCCCTTTCGGGCTTCGCTCGGGATTGTCATCAGCATTACCTGTTAAGAGTTCCCCGAATTTGGGCTGTGTTCGACAGAGATTTCTCCCTGAAGCTTCCATTGAAAGTCCCTTGCTCTGCCAGTTGAGCTAAAGGCCCGTTAAATTTTCTTTTAACTTTTTCGCTCTGAAGTAGTTTGCACCTTTAGGAGCTAAACCAACTTTAATCAGCGCCTGACGAATTGACAAGCTGCTTTTTAGTGCTTCTGAAAGATCTTCATCACTCACTCTTTTTCTAGAGTTACTTTTGCTTTTATTTCTGCCTCTCCACGTGTGAGTTAGAGAATGGCAATTTGGGCAAAGAAGCTCTAGGTTCGATCTGTCATTATTATTTGTGTTTCCATCGCGATGTTCAAGCTCTAGAGTTATTTTTTGTCCGAGCCAGTTTTCTAATCCGCAATGGTTACATTTACCAGATTGTTCACGGAAAATTTTTTCTCTTTTCAAGATGATTGAAAGTTCTTCAAATGAAGCATTTAGCTTGACTTCCAATCTGTTTTGATTATATCTTTCGCGTTCAAGCTTTGCATCATTTTTATCGCAATTTGACTTGTGCCCTATCAGAGCCATCTTCGAACCGAATTTTTTACCGCACCCATCACACTCAAAATCTTTGGGACATTCTCTACCAGACAAAGACTTTGAGACTTTTTCATTTATCTCTTTTCTCTTCGATCTAGTCGAAAATGACCTCGAACATTTTGCGCTGCAGAATCTTCCGCTTCCATACGAGGCATCATGAGAGATTGAGCAATTTTCGCATTCGAACATAAGTTAATCCTCTTGTTTTAGATATTAACCTGAGTTCGAATTTGTGATCTTTATTTCGGCTTCACGCCACTTTTTAGCACAATCTCGCAGATGTGATCGAGACGCTCAACGTGCTCAAAAGCTGACCACGGATCACCAGCGACTGCGCAGACCCCGTGATTCGCTTGCCCTACGATATCATACTGGAGCGACCCGTCCGGTAGGCACCCCAGATGCACCCCAGTCATATCGCCCAGTTCACGTGATGTTGCCGGCAGGGCAGGTACGTTAGGCCCTACTCGGGTGTACCGGTTCACTTCTGGAAACTGTCTGGCGAGCTCCTGAAGGTCCCAACCTGCAAACATTGCTGCAACCACATGGGTCGCGTGAACATGAACGACGGCGCGGGTTTTTGTGAAATCCTTCTGAATGAGCCAGTGCATATGAAGCTCACCGCTTGCGGTTTGTCCGGAAGGAGCGATTACGCCGTCATCGACAAGCTTGCACTTCACGATATGCTCTGGGTGGATGATAGTCTTCCTCCAGCCTGAAGGCGTGATGTACAGAGTCTTCGAGTTATTACGACACAGTGAGATATTTCCGTCACGATTTGTGATCCATCCACGATCGTAGCACTTCCTCATCACGTCGCCAATTGCAGTTAGCATGCTAATTTTCTCCGCTCGTAAATATGAAAACGGCTGGCAACCAGTGCCAGCCGTCGCTCTATTTTGAGCTTTAGGATCACTCGGCCGTAGTGGCAGAGCTCGTATCAGTGCCGGTATCGTCCTTACCACCGGTGCAACCACCGAGGAAGAGAGAACCGAGAACTGCAAGAATGACGAACTTCATTGTGCTTCTCCTTTGAGACGTTAATTTTAACTCTTTTACTGAGACTATAAACAGAGTGGTGCCCCGGGCGGGATTCGAACCCGCCCTACAGAGATTTTAAGTCTCCTGACTCTGCCGCTGGTCTACCGGGGCCAACAGAAAGACTATACTGGTGACGAGTTCAATTTGCAACGAATATTTAACAAGATGAACGGAAACCTAAGAAAGCTGATACGCTTGATGCTGGAATCGGACGCCACCGCGCCACTACCAGCCCACCATGTCCCAGCAGATCCGTTTGTGCAGAGACGAGCGAAGATGGAAAGTGTGGCCAAAGATGTCGCAGAAGAGATGGGATTGGCCGACGTTCGATACCTGTCAAGATCCAAGAGGCTGTACGGAGCTTACACATTCTCAGCCGTCGACGAGAGAAATGAAAACGTAATTCTTAAGATTCAGCCCCTGAATGAGATCGAGAGCTACAAACGCGCCCAGCAAGCGATTGTCAGACTACCAGACCGGGTTGCTCGCCATATGCCAGTGATCTATAAGATCAGAACGCTAGAGGACCTGGGAGTTCCGCTTCCAACTGATGACTTTGGAAGTCCAGAGAATCTGGGTGTCATTGTCATGGAGAGACTCGAGGAGCTACCGGGAAATATGTTCGATCTCATTACCCAGCCAGCGACTCGATCCATCCACTCTTTAGGCTCTCTTGTTAGCGATCGTGAAGCTTTCTCAGCAGTCGTTGATGAGGCAATGAGCAGATCGAAGCGCGCGGTCGACGCAGCGATTGCCGGTGCTCCAAGAAAATCAGACCCAGCCGAAGAATTCAGCAGACTTAAGAAAATGCTGGTCTCCGCATCTTATGACCCTGAGGTAACAGATCAAGGTAGTGGAATAATGCTCTCGGCCATTGACGGACTAAGATCGGCGATTGGAAAGAAAGTTGAGCTCTGGTGCCGCGCGCTTGGAATCACCAGACCTGGTTCAATACAGTCGTTGAATCAGATGATAATGAGCTCAATAACGAGCTTGCTCGGACGTCGAGCGGTTCCGAAAGAGCCGACGAAAGAAGTCCCTGGACCGCTTGGAAGAATCAAGGGAGTCCGGGAACTCGTGAGCGCACTTGAGGATCTAAAGTCAATGAACATCAATCCGTCTGACGTTCACGGAAACAACATCATGCTAAGGCCGGAGACAGGTGAGCTTGTTCTGGCTGATCTAGGTCACTTCACCTAATCATCTCATCGATAATTTCCTCTATCATCTCGCGAAGCCTCATCTGCTTGAAGTATTTTGCGATCTTACGACGAACGTCAGGTTCCACCATGAGACCCGGCGCGTCAAGCATGTCAGGCTCGTGACCATAAGTCGGGTCATGTGGTGCCTTTGTCTTCGCGCGCGGCTCCGAGAGTTTATGCCTCCCGGCTGGTGACTCACCTGACGTTCTCCATCTCATTTCTTTTCATCCTTTGTGTACCACAGAAATGATGCGCACGCAATTAGCAACGTGACATCTGAGATCCAGAAAAATGTTCGACCCATCGGATCAAGCAGCATCCACATGAAGAGCCTGAACCAGTAGTCGACAATCTTAAAAATCATCTACAGCTGCCGTAAAGATCGGTCGTAGCCCCTCCAGGAACGTTGACTTCAACAAACGGCTCATAGCAACCTTCCGAGTTGACGTTTCTAGTGTCAGTCCAGATGAGAGAGCCTCCAAGATACACACTCACCGTAACGTCGTTCTGACCCATGTAGACGGAACCTGGGTAGTCGTGCACGTAGACCGTGTAGGTCCCTCGTGCCGGTGAGTCGATGTTGATGTTCTCGGGACCAGTTCCCATGATGTCATCGAGATCGAGAACGGGGTTGTCAGCAGTGCCTGCGGCGCCCCAGTTAAGTCCGCCCCAGGTGCAGTTCGCGTAATAGCAGTCGGATGTTCCCGTCAGGACCCCACCGTCATCCAGGAGGTGAAGGTCCATGTCATCTCCCGAGTAGGTCCAGAACATCTCGATCCAGAGACCGCTACCAGCGGTGGCGTTCAAGGTCGCCTGACACGGCTCCGACTCTAGGCCATCGTTGTCGACCACTACAAGCTCTCCGATGTATTCTCCAGCGACATCAGGAACAAAGTTACGACGATTCGCAGTTCCAGCTGGCGTTGTTGCTGTTGCACCCGCTGGTGACGAGATCAACGTCCAGCGATAATCAACGATTGAACCATCTGAATCGTATGAAGAATTTCCGACCCAATCGGCTGATCCGTGAATCGCCTCCACCTCAATCGGATCAACGGAGCAGACTGCAACGGGTTGCGAAAGTGGCGGTGCAGTATCGCCTGTCTCTCCCGTATCGACATTGATCTCTGCGTGAGCTAGCAGAGGCACACTAGTATTAGGATGGCTAGGATCGTTAGAAAGGATTTGAAGGACACCGCTTGTTTCACTCCCATCTGAATTGTAAGTGATCGTTAGCTCAACAGAATCATCAGGCTCATATGTTCCCGTCAATGGCTCAAGGAGCGTGAACGTCTCTCGTCCCTCTCCTATCTGCATCGCTGTCACATTGAGAGCGACAGAACCCACCGATGACATCGTTATGATGCTAGCTGAGCTCTCACCCGCTGGAACGATCCCAAAGTCAATTGACTCCGGGTCGACCTGGATCGCAGGCGTCCCATCCGGAGGCGGATCTTTAACCGGATGAAGCTCAGAATCCATGCAGCCGTTCTCGAGTGGCAGCAGAAGGGCGAAAAGTAGTAAACGTGGGATTCTGTTCATTGTCGCTCCTCTTCTAACTATAGGAGGAGCTAGGGACGATTTAATGTCTCTGACGGGTCAACGACAATAATATCATCGAAACCCTCTTCTCGTGTCGGTAGTTCCAGACGATTAAACATGCTTTGCATGATTGCAGGGCTCAAGTTTTTGTCCTGGAGCTCTGCAGCACGGAGATCGACCGATCGTTGCACTTTGCTCTCCATCCCGCGATAGTCAAAGAAGACAGCAATCTTCTCATATTCTCTCTCACGTCCCGCGATGGCTTTCAGAGCGCTCTTTCTGGAACCGACCCCCATATTTGTCATGTCAACGACTATATCCTGACCCGACTGGGCTGCTCCCGCGACACGATTACGAAATTCTCTATCAACTTCCTTTGAGATGTGACGACCCGCTGGGCCAAACGTGTCATTGTATTTGATTCCGTGAGGAGCTCGAACTGCATCAACAATGTCATCCCTGCTGATGATATAAGCGTCACGCACGTTCTGTCGAACCCAGTGCGACTTTCCGACTCCGGGAGGTCCGACAAGAACGTAAATTTTGGGTCGAGAGATGCTCTCACGAATAAGCTGGCGAAGGAGAGTCGGTGTAGAGCTCATAATTTTCTCCTGCTACCTCTTGATATGGGACAAGTAGACCTTGTATCGAATTTTTCCGCCCTTTGTCTTCCCAAGTTTCTTATATCCATCACCGTGATCATCGCTTATATCATATCTCGCGCTGTGATCGTCGATAGCTTTCGTCTGAGCTTTCTGGATAGCATCAGCGATCTCCTCATCATGATCATGCGGCCGGTGCGGGACCTCAACTTCGTAAGAAATTTCAGCCGGAGGGTCGTTATCCTTCGACTCACGAAACAATTCTTCTTTGATGATCTGGCGGAGCTTGATTTCTGATATGTGAATTGCCATTTGTTCTTGTCCTGATGCCGTTAAGTATGTATCAGATAAAAGAAAAGCGGCTTTTGGAATACCTCCAGAGCCGCGAACTGTGCCAACCTACGATTTGGACGGGATTTCGCCATGCGAGCATGGTCCCGTGTATACGATCTCTGATCAGGAGCCGTTAGTACGGAGACGGCAGGATTCGAACCTGCGACCAACTTTCGCCGGTGGTCCCTTAGCAAGGGACTGGTTTGAGCCACTCACCCACGTCTCCAAAGTTCAGAAGGAAGCTGGATTTCCCTTTGTGGACCCGAGAAAGCTCACAATATCAGTCACCTGCTCAGGGGTGAGAGACTTACCAAGCTGGTGCTTTCCCATCATGTAGACGGCTGCGCCCAGGCTCTCGGAAGATGCATCGTGGAAGTAGGGTGCCGTCTCAGTGGAATTGCGAAGGGAAGACACCTTGAAGACCATCCGATCGGTTTCCTGTCCCGTCACTCCGAATCGCCCCTGGTCTGCCTGGTTGGGCCAAGGCTCCACAGCACCGAGCTTCATGAAAGACGCACCACCGAGAAGAGTGCCGTTATGACATGCCGTGCAACCGACCTCCATGAAGGTATTGAGGCCCCGCTTCTCGTCGTTGGTGAGAGCGGCATCGTCACCCTGGAGGAAAGCGTCCCACCTGGAGGGTGTGACCAGCGTTCGCTCGTAGGCACCGATGGCGACACCGACGTTCTCAAAAGTGAGGGGATCCTTCTCACCCGGGAATGCCTTCGCGAACTCAACAACGTAGGTGGGATCCTCCTTGAGGACGCGGGCAACGGTCTCGGCATCCGGCATCGCCATCTCACCCGCAGCGAGGATAGGACCGAGTGCCTGCTCCTCGACCGTCTTTGCTCGACCGTCCCAAAACTGGGAAGCCTGTCCTGCTGCGTTGAAGACCGTCGGAGAGTTACGACCTGCCGGCGTCATCTTGTGACCCGGGGAGAGCTTATGCTCATCAGCGCCGTCCTTCGCAACATTATGACAGGTGGAGCATGACATGTTGGCGTCGGCCGAGAGCTGGGTCTCAAAGAAGAGACGGCGACCGAGAAAGATCAGATCAGGAGAAGGCTCCGCTCCCGCAATGAAGAAGTTTTCCGGGAGCGGCTGGAACGCTCCAAGCTTAGTACGATCAACCGTGACAGCATCCGTGATCTGCGGATTTACGGGCTCCGCAACGTTGCTGGCATCGGAGCATGCGATGAGCAGGGAAAGAATCGCGATCATTTTATCAACCCTCGGTGGAGGTGTCGGTAGAGGAACCCGTATCAGAGGAGCCAGTGTCAGGGGGAACCTCACCGCCCGTGTCACCGGTATCAGGGCACGCCATCTCGGTCTGAGCGACCGTTCCATCCTCCTGGCAAGAGCAGGAGTTGCAGCCATCCTCGCAGGTCCACGTGGCGCCGACGTCGTAGGTGCCCGTGGCGTCGGTGCAGGTGACAGTCACAGCAGTATCGACCGAGCTGGTATCACCCTCACCGCAAGCTGCGGTATCAACGGTGCTGGTCTTGTCATCATCTCCGCCGCATGCTGCAAGGGTGAGGAGAGGAAGAAGAAGTAGGACATTAGCGAGCTTCATGTTGATTGTTCCTTTGTTGTTGATTGCTATCATCAAAAAAGCCGGCATCTATTATTAGATGCCGGCCGTGTGGTGCCCCCTGTCGGAATCGAACCAACAAAGCCTGATTACAAAACAGGTATTTTACCATTAAATTAAGGGGGCAAGATGGCGGAGAGCGTGGGACTCGCACCCACAACGGGCTCTTAACCCGCGACAGTTTTCAAGGCTGTTTCCTCATCTGGCCGGATGCTCTCCATATTCTTGATGTAATGATTATATCTTCTGCTGAAGCAATGTTCAAGATAAAAATCAGGCATTAGTGAGCGAACTCTACGACCGACGACTTGTGGATGTTCATTACAACGTTCAGCTAATAACTGAACCCATCCATACTTTGAAAAGTCAATCTCTTTAGATTGATGAAGCTCATTCACTTTTTGAATAAACCTTTCCTGAAAGTTAATCTTAGTTTTTTCAAACTCTCGAAAAACTTTCTTCTTATCACGTTTTATCTCAGTCGTCTGAGCTTTCTTCGTTTCAATTTTGAGTTGTCGTTCAAATCTCTTCGCTTCTTGGGTCTTGTGCCTTTCATTATAACCAGCATTACCCGGTCTTAGTGATGAAGCATGCTTTTCGTTTCCTTTGTTCGACCAATTTCGATATTTTGGAGTTAGAGCGTGACAGTTTGGGCAAAGAATGCGAAGGTTACTTAAAGAGTTATTATCATGATTTCCATCGATGTGATCAACTTCAAGTATCGAAGCACCGCACTCTCGTGTTTTTTCGTATCCACATGACGTGCATTTGTAATTTGACTTCCAAAGTAAGAACGAGCGAATCGCTCTTTGTGGGAAATCTTCCCAATTGGAAGTGATTACGTCATCGAACTTTTCAAAGAAAGAGATTCCGCTGCCGTGATTTGCTGCGTAATGACTCCTTAAAGTTCTAAGAGAATCTGTCAAAAACTCACAGTCGCATGAAAACATTCGAACTCTCGGTTCTAAATATACTCATACGATTGATTCAGGTTAATCAACTTTCTAATTTTATAGGTGGTGCGCGAAGAGGGACTTGAACCCTCAAGCCGTCAGGCACAGGCTTCTAAGACCTGCGTGTATACCATTCCACCATCCGCGCGTCATGTGGTCGGGGAGACAGGATTCGAACCTGCGACCCTCGGTTCCCAAAACCGATGCGCTACCAGACTGCGCTACTCCCCGAATGTGGTTGTCAGAGTGGGATTTGAACCCACAACCTCCACCTTGTAAGGGTGGCACTCTGCCGTTGAGTTATCCGACAATGGTGGCACTAACTTGATTCGAACAAGTGACCGAGTGTGTATGAAACGCTAGCTCTACCGACTGAGCTATAGTCCTTCGATGGTGGGAGAGGTCAGATTCGAACTGACAGTGTTTGCCCTGAGGGAACGGGTTTACAGCTCGTCGCTAGACCACCGCCCTAGCAGCTCTCCCAAAATCTGTTAGGGAGCCGAGGTGTCGGTGCCGCCGGAACCAGTGTCGCTGGAAGCGCCAGTATCAGTTGCGCCGGTGTCGCTACCAGCACCAGTGTCAGCCCCGGTATCCTGGGACGCCGTATCCTGCGGAGTCGAAGTATCGGCAGTATCGCCACCGCTGGTGTCCGCGGTGTCAACCGGATCGGTCACGGCAGTGTCCTGACCAGCAGTATCCTGAGGGCAGGTAACAGTGTCGTCGTCCTTGTCATCGTCATGATGGCAGCCAGCAAGGGCCAGAGCTGCGACTGCAAAAGCAGAGATCGTGAAGTTACGCATTTTTCTCCTTGATTGTGCACTCTCGTGCGATTGTTGAATGGTGGACCGTACCGGAATCGAACCGGTCCTTCAGGCTTGCAAAGCCCGTGTGCCCCCGACAACACTTACAGCCCATTTATCATTGATGTATTTCTGAACTTTATCTTGTATTTCGATTTTGTATCTGCTATGCATGTACTGATGATGAGTTGGACAAAGAGGAACTAGATTTTTTGGATCATTATTGTCGTGATTCTCATCACAATGATGAACAGCTACAATCTTATTTTCGTCGCAAACGCAGCAAACTTTATCATGGTATTTCCACGCAATAGCTACGTAATGCTTCGGTTCATTGATCCTGTATTTTTCTGATTTTGCTTTTCCGCCTAAAGAATTTGCGCAGCTTCTTGAGCAAAAGTATTTTTCTTTAGACGGAAATTTCTTTGCTCTCTCTTTAATCATAAAGAGTTTGGAGCAAGTCTCGCAAAAGACTTCAAATTCTTGAATCGGCCCAAGTCTTTTTTCTACTGAAAGTGACTGCGCGAGTTTTAAGCTCTCAGTGTTTTCTTTTTTTGGATTTTTTTCGCACCATCTAGAGTGATTAGCTTTATCAGACAAAGAATCAAACTCAAAATTATTCTTGCAATGTTTGCATGTCCACATAAACCTAATTATTCTGGGAGAGCAAATAAATTGCAATCAAATTTGAAGTTTTCCCAGCTGAGCTACGCCCCCTCTACTTTGACTTTCCGAAGCACCTCAGAGCGCGGTGAATCGCTCTCACAAGCTGGTAAATTACTGATAGAAGTTTCATCGTAAACCTTCAACGAAATGGCCTCACCAATTGGATTCGAACCAATGACCCGCAGCTTAGAAGGCTGCTGCTCTATCCAGCTGAGCTATGGTGAGATGAAGTTCCCTGTCTTTCCAGAGTGTCAGATCGGATTCCATTAGCTGGATCATAGTATTGCCCTGTTAATTCAGGAGAACCCATCTAATGGAATCAGGCCTTACGATCATTGGCATTGGTAGGCGGGGTGGGGATTGAACCCACGACCGGGTGGATATAAGCCACCTGCTCTGACCGCTGAGCTACCCGCCTATAATGGTAGTGGTCATCTAATGAGCAGATTCTTAGTGGCGTCCG